>JAEEGJ010016318.1_pt1 | contig 17075 bp, 13 predicted proteins | sample 8958761 | NCBI WGS metagenome assembly JAEEGJ01 (sample SAMN16246546, study PRJNA631951) | gut metagenome | biome: gut microbiome; feature: rumen; material: RS-attached | host: Bos | place: Iran: Karaj | collected 2018-10 | reverse complement strand
CTTCAAGAATGATGGTGCAAAGATACAACAAAAACCGTTGTTTGTCAATGGTTTTGCGTGATTTTTGTTGCAGCTGAAAGCCAAAGAGTTGTAATTTTTATTTACAATTTATTTTGTTGATTGTTAAGATTAAAGGCCGAAATTTCGCTGATTTTTGGCTCTTGCGAGACGGAGTTTCCGTTTGGCCGAGACATGATTCCATGTATTGAAGCTCCGAAGCCATCTTCCGTTAAAAACAAGTGATTTTTTCAATTAAGAATGCAGGGGGAAACGGGATTGGTGTCGGTTAACTTGATAAAGTCTGGTCCCCCGTTTTGTACATTGTACATTGTTCATTGTACATTGATCAGTTTTCGGTAGGGGAGGGTGGCCAAACGGAATGGTGCATTTGCTGTTCGTTTCTGCTTGCTCTTGCGGGTTGCCCGGGTTGCGAAGCGCACTGCTCTGGCGGGCAACCCATGCACCATTCCGTTTTGCCGGAAGAGGGTGGCGTTGGACCGCGAGGGCGGTCGTCATCGTCAAGGCACGCGGTGGCTCGTCAGGACAGGATAGCAAAACGGAATCCCGTACACGCAAGGGTGTGCACTGGCGGGTGCTCATGTTGCTCATACCCTAATGTTTCAGCAGCCAATCGGTGACCGGCACACAGCGCACAGTATATTCTCCCACTTGAATATCACGCTGTTCTCCTTGCATCATGACGAGGGTGAGATTATGGCACCGTGTAGCGGCGGCACCTTTCAGAAAACCGTCGATTTTTATTTGTCTGTAAAACACACTTTTTCAACGAATTACAATTCCAAATTGCACTAAACGGTAAATTTTTGATTTTCTAAACTGCACTAAATGGTAAGATTTTGAAGGGTTGGTTTGCAGTAAATGCACAAGCGATTGCGGCAAGGAAATACATAACATTCGCCATTCACAGTTTACCATCCTCACAACCACATCGCACTTCGCAAAAACGTCGCGTTTCCTGCAATTTTTGTATTCCGAAAAATGCTACTTTTGCAACCTTGTTTGCCATAAAAGTATCGTGTTATGCCGAATTCCAAAAATGCAGATGTCCGCATCAAGGTCATTGACCGCTGTCTGAGTGACAAAAACCGCAAGTATTCGATGGCGGAGATGAAGGAATTATGCAATGAGGAGTTGGAACTACATGACTTTCCGCCTGTGTCGGCCATGAACACCATCCGCGGCGACATAGAACAGATTCAGCGGATATACGCCCCGAATGCGGATGTGGAAAGTTTCCGGGAGGGGCGGAACATCCGCTATCACTATGCCGATCCCGATTTCTCCATCTACAGGCCGCTGCTGAAGCCCGAAGAGACCGCGCAGCTCATCCAGACACTCTGCTTGCTGAAACGGTTCAAGGGAATGCCGCAGTTCGACTGGATCACCGAGATTTCCGACCGTTTGGGGGCTTCGTTGAAAATCGATGAAGTTTCCACGGATGAGGTGGTCGGTTTTGACGAGAACATGGATTTGGAAGGGCTGGACCACTTCACGCCGTTGTTCAACGCCATCAGCGAAAAGCGGACGTTGTGCATCACCTACAAAAGTTTCAGGCAGGACCAAGAGTTGGAATACGTGGTCTATCCCTATTATCTGAAACAGTACAACAAGCGGTGGTTCCTGATTGCCAGGAATGAGGGTTATGAGACGTTGACCAACTACGCCCTCGACCGTATTCTGGGCATCAAAGAGACGGATGTGCCGTTCCAACCCGCCGGCATCAACTTCGCCGACTATTTTGACGAGATGATTGGGATGTCCAAAGATTCAAACACGGAGCCCACGCTCGTCAAGCTGTGGGTCTCCCCGGTCTCGTGGCCGTACGTCCGCACCAAGCCTCTCCATGGCACGCAAAAGAAGGTCGCTGAGGATGCCACTGGTGCCGTCATCACCATCGAAGTGTATCTGAACTACGAGTTGGAGCAACTGATCCTGTCCTTCGGCGAAAACATGGAAGTGCTTGAACCGGAATGGTTCCGGGAGAAGATAAAGGTGAGGATTGCGAAGGGATTGGAGAGGTACGGGGGATAGGTTCAGTATGAGTGAACGTGAAAGTTGTTATTTTGCATCGTCAAATCGATGTTAAATTAATTTTTTTGCGATATGGAGAATATTTCTTGGTCAGAAGAGCAGGTTTCGTCCGTAGTTAAAAAGTTTAACGATGCAATGGAAGGCATCCGTGTTAAATATCCAGATTTTCAGCATTTTGATTTTGTTGAGCTTGCTTTGTTATATTTGAAACGTGAACATATCTCTTCAGATTGGCAATTAACCGAAGAAAACGACAAAGCAACTAAAATATTAAAACACCTTGACTTTGACTTATCTGACAACACATCGGAATTAAAAACAGACGGGATTGAACTGAAGAAGGTTATTCAACAAGTATATTCAGATACAATCGGTAGAATTCCTTACAATGTATATGCCGACAGCTATCTCGAAATCGTGAATAAACTCCACAAGAATGTATTTCAACGTGGTAGTGGTACACATGCACCGCTCGATTCCTACTTTGAGACTATTCATGATGAAGGTATCCCTATTCAAGCACTGCTTATTGACAATCATCACGCACTCATAAAAAAATATCCTGAACGTGTTATTTATGTCAACGGATTTGGCACATTGTTGTCCTTGATGTTTGAGGAAACAACTAGTTTTTGGAAGAATACCATTACATGCGACTTTGATAATCTTGACGATTTATTCTTTTTTGAAATGCTCAACTATGACATTGAAATGAAGAACGATGGGACGACTCTGTTTTTGGGCCCCAAAATGTCCGAAAACAATCTAAAATATGACATCTATTTGGACTATAACTTTGACTTCAGCAAAGCACCTTATATATTAGAAAAGCTCAACACTAACGGATATATCATCGCAGGAGTATCAGACGCCGAGATATATGGAGAAAATGAAGATCTGAGAAGATTGTTTGACAACGGTCAAGTGCAGAGAGTGCATTTTGATCCCTTATATGATGATAATTGGGTCAAACTTGTACCTTCGAAGGGACAATCGACTGATGTTGTGGATTATTATGATCCACACAATTCTTTAATGTATCATGAAATTCAAACCGAAGATATTGTCAAGTACGGCTATTTCTTGGACTTAGCAAAATATGATGTCTTAGAAAAAATTGATAAATTTTTAAATATCATTGATTCAAGCATCTCTAAGTCTTCAATTGGCTATGAAGAAGTCATGGCGTTACTCTTCCTTATTCCGTATTTCAAAAACAATTATTCAGGTACTCTTTCTTCGTTATTAGCTGAAGATTATGATCCAGAGCCAGATACATGTTATGTTATTCCAGATTACCGGGGATTAATAGATCAGTGTGACAATGACTTTCTAAAAATCGAGGTGATAAATGCGTTTAATCATTGTATAACACGAGTCCGAAATGAAAGAGAATATTTCACAGATGCTTTTTATCAAAATATTCTCAGTGCTATAAGAATGATTGACAGTGTCGACAGTTACTCTTTTCAAAAGTATTATTCTGAGGTAGTTGAAAGAATCTACAGAAGCACTTTCGACACTTTGGGAGAATCTTATTTCAGTTTTGTTCAATCGCAAATAGATAACGAAAATAAGACAAAAACCACCATCATTAATGATAATCCTGAATTTTGTTATAATGGTTGGGATAGCCTTTTGCTCCCCTCACATTTTAACAATCAAGATGTTGAAATGCTAATGCGATTCGAGGGAGATGCTATATGCTCTGCGGCCCAATACGTTATCTTTGATGCGTTTAACCAGCAAGTTTTAGAGATAGGAATGATGGAAGGTGCGGAGGCCGATATTATTGTTGTCCTCCATAATGATGTACGTCAGTATGAATACGTCTCTCAATTAGGACTCAAACCAGGGGGACGATACGTGACATTCGCTATGAAAAAAGATATGGAGGCGTGCCAACCTGTAATTGAGCATCTTATCAAAGAGAATCTTCTCGAGAAAGTGGTCAGCCTCAACAACCGTTATCTGCTCTTTATCTCACAAAGCAAACAGGATGACAAGGTTGTTCTCGCTAAGTTCAACCATGTTGATGATGACAGGTGGTTGCTATCCTATCAAACCATCATTGACGAATTGGCCTTAAATGCCGATTCCAAGCATGTTAGAATCTTGTCTTCGAAAGATCTTGCAGCAACTAATTATTCCATCTCAACAGATTCCTATTTCGCTGCCGTTGATTTTCATAGTATTGAAAGCGTTATTCATTCCCTGATCGCCCGTCACAATCTTGAGTATAACGCCATAGACATTTTACTATACATTCTGTCGAGAGTTGGTCATCTTCATAGATATGGTGCGGAATTTCCGTATTTTTCAAAAACCATAGAGAAGTTGGATGGGGTCTATGACAGTATGCTTGATTATGAAGAACTTTTGATGGACAACTACACGGAATGTGTCAACACCGTGATTCAAATATATGGTACAGAGGTTTTTGCTCACGAACATTTCCAGCCCGGAATCTCCAAATTGATGGTGGATGTCCTCTCGCCAGACAGTATCCACAATGTTTATAACCCGTTTGCAGGATTGGCAAGTTTTTGCTACTTGCTGCCCAAGGCAGACTATTTTGGAAGTGAAATTGACGAGAATGTATTTACATTTGCAGCTTATCGATTGGAAGCCAATGGCCTATACGATCAAGCAATGTTCGAGTGTAGGGATTCTACAATTGATGATGCGGATGATGTCGCGCCCTTTGACACAATCCTCACTATTCTCCCATTCATGATTAAGAATGAGACCCGTTTGTATGATTATCTATTCGGGAAGTGCTTCTCTATGTTGGAGGAAAATGGTAAAATGATGGTGGCTCTCCCTTCCAAGTTCACTTTTGACAAAACACCCGCAATGACCGAACTTCGGAAAAAAATTGTGGAAAACAAGTGGGTGGAGAAAGTTATATGTTTGCCCAAAGGCGCATTCACAGGAACGAATGTCAACACCTGTTTGATTCAACTATCAAAGCGAGCTAATCAGGAAATATTATTCTGTGATGCCACTCAAATGGTTGAATATGACAAAGGAAAAGGGACGATTCAGATGGAGGCAATTGTTTCTGCAATCAATCAGGAGGAGTCGTCTTGCTGCTTCAGAATTGCCAATTCGGCTGTCTTGGAAAATAATTATTCGCTTAACCTATTCGTCTATAAACCATTCCCGTCAGAAGAGGGCACAATTCAATGTCGGCTGAACAATTTCTTGACCGAGATTAAACGAACCCCGGCTCTTTCTTTGCCAGAAGGTTTGTTGTTCACTCAAGACATGCTTTCGTCGGATGTGGTGAATTATAGAAAAGGTTTAGATGATTTGAAAACAGGTGGTGTAAGTGAGTCCATGATGAAACTTCAAGGCGCTGCGTTGATTGTCTCATCCGTTCAAAGCAATTTGAAACCCACGTACGTGGAAGTTGGAGAAGACACATGTTATTACATGAATCGTAGTCTGTTGGCTTTTAAAGTAGATACCACGAAAGTGTTGCCCGGATATATTTGTCACGCATTAACACAGCCGGGAATATTGAAGCAAATCGACAATTATCGTATAGGAACGCTTGCTAAGATTTCCTCAGACGACTTTCTAAACGTGCGGATTAACCTGCCAGATCTTTCTGCACAAAGAGCTATTGTTGATGATCTCACTCGTGAGCATTATACTAAGAAAAAGCAGGAATTAAACAAGATGTATGGTGATGTTTATGCAGAAAAGGAGGAGGAGTTCAAATCCTTGAAACATGCTATGGGAAAATCTGTTGCTGGAATCACCGCTGCTGTAGATAATCTGTATAAGTATTTTGAAGGGAAGGGGCAGTTAGATACCATTGTTCATGAGCGCAGGTCATCCACACTGGGCGACAAACTTAATGTAATACAACAAAGTGTCCAGCATATTGCTGTACTTTTGAAACATGGAGCAGACTTTTTGGATGTATCCCAATACCCGATAGAATCGGTTTCCATCGATGATCTTTGGCGGTGCATAACGTACGAAACAAACAGATTCTCTCTCAGTAAGTCTAATGTGTTGGAAGATTCAATCAAACGTATGACTATCAGAATGAATGTCGATTTATTCAAGATACTCGTGAATGATATACTGTCTAATGCGGAGAAACATGCATTTGAAGACAGCAATCCTATCAATACGGTTCGCGTAGAATACGTTTGTGACAATTCTTGGTTCACACTGTTTGTCTCGAATAATGGTCGGCCTTTCCCTGATGATGTGGATGTGAAAAAATTCACGAAAAGATACTGGTCGGCGGGCAACCACCAGGGAAGTGGAATCGGTGGACACGATATTCTCAAGATAATGACCGCTTTTCAGGGAGAGTTTGAATTGTTGACGGATTACGAGGATTCCTATCCGACTTGCTATGTGTTAAGATTCCCTGTTGAGTAAGTGGTCGTTTTCTAACTAAATCAATTTGATAGTATCATAAAACCAATAAATTATGGCATATAAAGTTTTGTGGGTTGATGACGAGTTTGATACCGATGCGTTACAAGAAGTAGCTGATTCCGCTGCAAACCGAGGAATCAATATGGATACGGCGTGCAAGTCTGCAGAAGAGGCTTTGGCACATTTGCAACATGCTAAAGATTTTGATGCAATCATTTTGGATGCCCGCTTTTTAACGTCAACAAGCGACACTCTTGACAGTAAAGGCGGAGTGAAAGGCTTGGGTAGAGTTATAAAACGTATTCGACAGTTGAAGGATGCGGGAGACTATATCCCGACATTCATCTTTTCTGGTCAGCCCGACACATTTAAGAGTGATTGGTTCTCAGAAACATACGAAGAGTATGAGGTTTTCCAAAAGGGTTTGGACAACGTGAGATTGTTTGATGCGATTATTCGCGCTGTAAACGAAAGGGAGGTAAGCCAAGTTAAGCTGAAATATGCCCCGCTGTTTGACATTTGTGTACCGAAATATATGTTTGATTCTTCAGATATTGCCGATCGTCTGTTGAATTATGCTATACAAGTCGAGCATAACGATACGAAGAAAACGGATTATTTGAATGATATGCGTAAACTGATAGAAGAACTTTTTGAAAAGTGTGAACAAGTCGGTTTGCTTCGTTCAGGAATCAACTCACTGAATGAAAAGAGTAAGTTTTTGTGTGACAACAATATGCAGAAGTTCATTCCTCCGTATGTTCAAGAGTCTATTCGACATATTCTCCGTTGCACCCAGGAAGGTTCTCATCATGGGGCTGCAGATGCTGATATGCGAAACGGTATTGCTCCCTTTTTGTTCAGATCGCTGTTTTTCTCCCTTTCCTCAGTATTGGTCTGGTGGAAGCAGTTTATAGACAGTGATTGCGATAAAGATGCATTAAGGAAATGTGTTGAATCTATTCAGATGGACACAGAAACAGCAAAAACAGACATAAAGACTGCTGAACCCGAACGCAAAACAGCCACGGTTCTTCCATACACATACATTGTCGAAAAGGATAGTGACGGATTTTATCATTGTGGCCCTTATTTGATGTCATCAAAGCACGGACAAGCAATAGAAGGGAGAATGGTGACAGTTCTCGATGAGGATGCCAATACGAAAAAAAAGATTGATGTGTACCCGAGATTTGCGAAGAAAGTCAAGGAAGTTGGAAAGTGATTGAAATAAGTGTCGTTTATTCGTTTGTCTTATGGAAAAAATGCAAGAACCAAAATTTATTTTTTCAGTGTGCTTAAATGGTGGTGAAAGTTATGTCTTGGTAAATGAAACAGATGAATATTTCATTCGTCTCGAATCTGCTCTGAATGATATTAAACAAGGGAAAGGGGAAGAATGTGATTATTTGTTTTTTGCTTTCGTTGCATTATGCTCTGCAACTTTAGGATACTCGTTAAACCTAATGTTGGCAGTTCATTGCTTCAATAAGTATCACGTTCCTTTGTATTTGGATTATCTGCATGATTATGAAGCCTATTCATTTAAAAGAAAGATAATAAAAACCCCTTTTGTCATATCGAATAGAGAGTATGTTGTCAATTACAATTCTTTTTCAATTAAGAGATTGCTAGAACTAGTAAAAAAAAGGAATTATCTTCTTCATAACTCGAATTATGTAAAAGCACAAACATTTACTACTCCTAATACGCATGCATTGATGACCGAAAAGGGTGTTTTTATACCAATAACTTCGTTGTCTGATGATATGTGTTTAGAAATACCCCTTAGTATTAGGGATAACGATATCACGTCTCTTTCTGCCGAATGGTGTATAGAAGTAGGGGAGGCTCTAATCCAATATCGAAAATGTGTGATTTCACCATTTTTGTCTTATCTTACATTTGATGAAAACGATATACTTATTCGTAACAGAAAGCTGTCACGCTCTGGAAAAGGCATGAATGAACGGTCAAATCAATCGCATGCTTAATACGTTCATCATCACTGAACCTGTCCGTTGTATTTTTGCCGCCGGAAATCAACGTTATTATTCATCAAAATTTTTGGAGTTATGATTATTTACATTCTCATTGGTTGTTTCGGCTGGCTTCTGGAAGCCGTAGGTGGCGCTTTAATTGGCAAGAATCCCGGAGACATGTTCGGCAAAAAGTAGTTCAGATCCTTTGAATTGCAGGTCAACATTCATCAATTATTCATTAAATATCTCGCTATGAACACTTTCATATACATCATTTTAGCATTGGTGGCAGTTTGCACTATCTGCACAGTCATCGTTATGGTCAAAGTCTTTTCCAGACAAGAAACCACCTCGGATGTCTCTTCGAAAGACTTCGACCGCTTGGAAGGGAAAATCTCGGAAGAGAACAGGAGCGCCAGGCAGGAACTGTCGGACAACATCGACAAAATCCGAAAAGAGCTGTCGGAGAACGTCGGACACATGCGGACGGAAACGGTGGACAACATGGGAAAGATGCGGGAGGAACTCTCGGACAACGTGGGGAAGATGCGCGAAGAGATTTCGGGCACGGTGGACAAATTACGCTCTGAATTCACTGAAAATGTCAGCCAGTTGAGGAAAGAATCGTCGGAAACGTCCAAAAACCAGCGAGAAGAGACAAAGAAAGCCTTTACGGACTTTCAAACCGCATTCGGTGACAATGTCGCAAAGCTCAATTCTTTCCAAAAGGAAGGCTTCGATGACATGGGGAAACGCAACAAAGAGTTTGTGGGCACCATGGAGTCCAAACTTGAAAACTTGAAGGATACCACCAATACGACGCTGACAAAATCGTTCGAGCAATTCTTCAAAACATTCGATGCCAATACGGATAAATCGGTTGAGGCGCAGAATGCCGGTTTTGAGAAGATGGAGAAACGCCAGTCGGACTTGATCAAGACAACGGAAACCAAACTTGACGCACTGCGTTCCATCGTCGAGGAAAAGCTGACTACGATGTCCGAGAAGTTTCAGGAAGGGTTCGAGAAGAACACCGAAAAGATGGTGGAGGCTCAAAAGGAGCGGTTTGCCGAAATGGACAAACGGCAGTTGGACCTGATCCAATCCACTGAGAAACGGTTGGATGAGATGCGGGCGACTGTGGACGAGAAGCTGCAGAAAACCTTAAACGACCGTCTCGGACAGTCTTTCAAGTTAGTCAGCGAACAACTCGAAAGCGTCCAAAAGGGGTTGGGCGAGATGAAGAATCTCGCTTCCGATGTGGGAGGTTTGAAGAACGCGCTCACCAATGTCAAGGTGCGTGGCAATTTTGGGGAGCTGCAACTCAAGGCGTTGTTGGAGCAGATGCTGTCGCCCGAACAATACGATGAGAATGTGGCTACCGTGCCCGGCAGTTCGGAACGCGTGGAGTTTGCCATCAAGCTGCCCGGCAAGGATGATCCCCACGGGTCGGTGTATCTGCCAGTTGATTCCAAGTTCCCAAAGGATGTTTATGACCAGTATGTCGATGCCATAGATACAGGAGACGCCGCAGTGATCAAATCGAAATCGAATCAGTTCGAGAACACGATCTTAGCCATGGCGAAGGACATCAGCACCAAGTACATTTCCGTTCCCGACACCACCAATTTCGCCATCATGTTTGTGCCCGTTGAGAACATCTACGCCGAGGTCATCCGCCGTTCGAAACTTACGCAGGAACTGAGGGACAAATGGAACGTGCTCGTCACAGGACCGACCACCTTGGGTGCCTTGCTCAGCAGTCTGCAGATGGGCTTCCGCACATTGGCCATCGAGAAACGTAGCAACGATGTCTGGACCACGTTGGGCGCGGTCAAGACGGAGTTTTCCAAATTCGGCGACCTCCTTGAGAAGGCCAAGAAGAATATCGACACCGCTTCCGCGACCATCGAGCAGCTTCAGGGCACCCGCACCAAAGCCATCAAACGGAAACTGCGGGAGGTCGAGGCCCTGCCCACGGACCAGGCCGCCGCGCTGCTGCCGGATATGGGAGGGGAGGGTGCGATGGATGAGGAATGATGGTTTTTTCCCTATCCTTCGTTATGTGTTACCGCTGTGACTTAATTTTTCGGAATCCCTTCTGCCATATCCGAAAAAGGAGTATCTTTGCGGATTGAAAAACAGAAAACAATATGACAGAAAAGGAAATAGTTAAGCCACAGGACAACAACACTCAGGAAACTGTCCGTATCAATGCTCTCTTTGAGAAGATTGCAATCTTGATAGAACGGTCGAGACGATTTGTCGCCAACTCTGTAAATATGGCGGAAGTAAGAACACGTTACGAGGTGGGCAGATATATTTACGAGGACGAGCAGCAGGGAGGACGCGCCTCATACGGTAAACAGGTTCTGAAAAACCTTTCTGCCCGGCTGATAAGCCGTTACGGTGAAGATTGGACTTACGACACTTTGAAACGATGCCGTTTTTTCTATCAGGCATACGCTAATGCAAAAATTGGGGCAACGCCATTGCCCCAATTGGAAGATTATAACAATCCTTCTGAAAACAAGCAAGATACAAATTGGAGCAACACCGTTGCCCCAATTCAACTGCCCCGTTTCACCCTTTCATGGTCACACTATCTGGTGCTGATGCGCATAGAAAACATAGAAGCCCGCAGTTTCTATGAGATTGAGGCGGCACAGCAACAGTGGTCGGTAAAGCAACTCGCCCGTCAGGTAGGCAGCAGCCTCTACGAGCGTTTGGCGTTGAGCCGCAACAAGGACGAAGTGATGAGGCTGGCACTTGAAGGGCAAACCGTAGAAAAACCGTCGGATGTTATCAAGAATCCTATAACATTAGAGTTTTTGGGACTGAAACCTGACGAGCTCTATACGGAAACAAAGTTGGAGAATGCCATTATCAGCAAGTTACAACAATTCCTTTTGGAGTTGGGAAAGGGTTTCCTTTTCGAGAAACGGCAGAAACGATTCACCTTTGATGAAGAAAATTATTACGTTGACCTCGTATTCTACAACCGCCTGCTGCAATGCTATGTTTTGATCGACCTCAAAACCGACAAGTTGACCCATCAGGACCTCGGTCAGATGCAGATGTACGTCAATTATTATGACCGTTACGTGAAACAGGATTACGAAACCCCGACCATAGGCATTCTGCTTTGCGAGAGCAAGAAGGACGCCCTCGTGGAACTGACATTGCCCAAGGATGCCAACATCTACGCCACGGCCTATCAGCTCTACCTGCCCGACAAGGCTCTGCTGCAGGCAAAGCTGAAGGAATGGATTGAGGAATACAACGAAATACATAACGAAGAAAAATGATGGAACGGAAAATGAAAGACAGCGGCATCCCGTGGATTGGGGAGATTCCGAGTGATTGGGAAGTGTGCCAATTAAAAAGAATATAGAAACGACTTCCGCGACCATCGAGCAACTTCAAGGCACCCGCACCAAAGCCATCAAACGGAAACTGCGGGAGGTCGAGGCACTGCTCACGGACCAGGCCGCCGCATTGCTGCCGGAAATAGGCGAGGTAGATGTGGTTGATGACGATTAATAGTTTTCATCTGCATCCTCATCCCAAGCAAAGAATATCCGTTTTTTGCCGTTTTTGACCAAACCAAACGGATATGCTCCGTTTTCTAACGATTCGGTGCAAATCGTGTGCGGACCAATATTCGTTTCCCACACACCTGAGACGATAGGACCGAACCACGTCCGAATTCCCGACAGCTTCTTCAAGGCCTTTCTCATCAAATACCAAGACGCATATCATACCATAGCCTTTGTCTGCCCCAACTCTCCCGATTCCGTAACCGTCGTTGGAACTGCCCGGTCAGTGAACACTGTGGAATCTTTCACGGGTTACGATTTCTTTGGCTTCTTGGATGATGACGTGGAAGAAACCGTCGAAAATGAGGTTGAGGTCGGGCTTTGGGTGCATTGAGTCTTACATTTATTGTTTTCTATAAATATGCTAACAGACTTCTCGCTTTCTATCACCTTTTTTGATTATTAATCGTTTATAGCGGCTTCCAATATGTTGATATGGTTTGGCGAAAGTACACAAAAATACTGACACTTCATCAGACTACAAGGAAACAGTCATCCCTCTGGCAGAAAACTCTGCCTATTGCACAATCTTTTATGTTACAGCATTACAAATTGAAAATCTTGGGAATTTTAAATTGAAAATCATAGGAATTTGTACATTGCCCATTGTACATTTTACATTGTGAATTTCCTCCCATCCCGCCATTTCATACAACACCCCCGCCATTTCATACAATAGACGCCCCGGCCGTGCGCGCGGAATTGCCGGATGAACTATTTTTGCCGCCGAAATTTTAATCAAAATCAGTTCAAAACAGCAAAAAACCATTCATCATGGAAGAAGAAATGAAAAACACGGGCGCATTCAATGAGAATGCGGAGAAAATGCAACAACAGGAAACCATCAATGAGAACACGGCTCCTGATAAAACCGGGGAACAGCCGGAAAATAGAAGACCCTTAAAATGGCTTATCTTCTTTTTGTTCCTCGCAGTGGCAGCAAGTGTGACGACGATGTTGGTCGTCAAGTCGTGCCATAACAAGGACGAGTACGCCTACGAGTACGGATATGAGCCGTCAGACGGCCCCGTTTCCTACAACAACGGGAAAAGCAACATCGTCAATCCGGTTACCCGGGAGGTCATCGTCAAAGACATCGACTGGTGCCACTACTCCAGCAGCAACGACGAGGATCCCATCGTCCTTTTCGCCAAAAACGGGAAACGGGGATTCTGCAACATCGTGACCAACGAGGTCATCGTGGAACCCACCACCTACACCAAAGCTTGGGTTTTCTCGGAAGGGCTGGCCGCCGTGGAGAAGAACGGCTACATCGGCTTCGTGAACACCAACGGCAAGGTGGCCATCGGCTTCAAATTCTCCTACCGTGGCAACCCGCTCTGCGATTTCGTCTTCCACAACGGGCACTGCGTGGTGGCGGATTCCTCCAACAAAATCGGGGTGATCGACCAGAGAGGTCGCTGGGTCATCAAACCGCTCTACGACAACATTGAACTGGCCAAGGATTACGCCATCGTCTATAAGGACGGCGACTTCAAGAAACAGATTGATTTCGAAGGAAATGTCCTGCAAGACGGAATCATTGACTATATCAACAATCTTTATTATGAGGTTAATTATGCCGACCTGCAAACCGGTGAGCAAAAGGTGGGGCAGACCAAAAACAACGATTATTACGAATACCGTGTCGGCGGTTATTCCGGCCTGATTGACGGTGAGGGCGGAATCATCACGCCGCCTATCTACACCGACATCGTAGGCATCACCCCCACGCTGTTCAAAGCGCAATTGCAGGACTGGACCTCCATGGTGCTGATCGACCAGAAAGGGAAGGTGCTGTCGAAGGTGACGAGATAGGTACGATGAAGGGCGATGAATAGACGATGAAAAGCGATGAATAGACGATGAAAAACGATGAAGAGGCGATGAATAAGATGATATGCCGATTTGAATAAATTGTATTTTTGCACTTTAATTTTCGAATATGTCCGATTTTTTGACCATTACCAATGCTAACGAGCTTATCCGCATTCCTGCGGGGAGCTTGGTGTGTGTTGTCGCGGATGGCAATTATTCGGACATTCGTACCCGCGATGGGGAAAAGCGCACGGTTGCAGTGCAATTAGGAGTGATAGAGGATCTGATTCACAAGCAGTTGGGTGCCAAGGAGGAGGAGTTTGTCCGTATCGGCAAGAGCTTGATCGTGAACTTGCGCTTCCTGACGTATATCAACCCTGGGAAAAAACAGATTGTCCTGTCCGACCATCATACTTTCAAGCTCAACCTCGAGGCCTCGAAGGAGGCCTTGAGGCAGCTGAAGGACTATATTGAACGAGAATATAAGCTATGAAGCATTTTGAAGATATAAAAGACGATGAAATCCGCATCATCAGCCGCAAGGAGGTGATTCGCAAGCCGTTGTACCGCCGTTGGTGGTTCTGGACGGCGGTGGTGGCGGCTGTCGTGCTACTCGCCGTGGCCCTTGCGTTGGCACTGCGTCCTAAAACCGCCAAGCCCGTCGAAGTGACTGAGCCATTGGCCGAATCGGTTCCGGTGGCCCCGACCATCGTGAAAAGCGAACCCGCCACAGTGCTTGTCCGCGACACGGTGGTCAACGACGTGCCGCTGCGCATCCATACGCCCGTGAACGCGGTGCCGGAACTTCTCGTCGGAATCCCAGACACGAACGACAAGTCGGTGGTGCTGTGCCTCCAAGCCGCCGACATCCGCGCCGACAACCACGAGATTGTGGGTGCGTTCGTCTTGAAGGGGGAACTTTTGTCACGCGGAGTGGCCAAAAAGGGTTTCTGCGCTATCATAGACGGGAAAATCCAGCTCGGCATGGCGGAGAGTACCCCACTGTTTGAGGAGGCGACCAGCAAAGACGGCTATTTCTTCCGTCAGTATCCGTTGGTGAGCAACGGCACGATGGTGGAGAACAAGCCCAAGAACAAGGCCCTGCGCCACGCCCTGTGCGAGCTGGACGGCCAGATCGTGACGGTGAGCAGTCTCGACAAGGAGTCGTTCCACGATTTCGCCCAAGCGGTTGCGGACCTCGGCGTGCAGAACGCCATCGCCCTCACCGGCGGCGATGCCTACGGTTTCCGCCGCGATCAGAAGAACGGATTCCAGCCATGGGGTGGGGATGTCAAAATGTGGAAGCATCTGGAACACGTGAATTTCATTGTCTGGAGGGAATTCTGATACGACTCTCGCTCTCTTTTTCGTGTTTTCCCTGCGAAAACCCTACCTGAAAATTTAACAATCAGTAACGTCAATTGTTAAAATAAATCACAACCGCCTGTTTGTCAGGGGCAACAAAAATTTTGTGAAACCCTTGACAAACGGGCGGTTTTGTTGTATCTTTGTCGGCGGAAACTATTAACGTTTTTAATCATCAAAATAAAATAAAAATGACAAGCAGTAATGATATTGAAAACAAGATGACCACTTTGGAATCTAAAACCAAAGGAATTGTTGACACACGCGTTATAGGAACGGTTAGCGACCACCTATATGACGGCGTGACCGAAATTATTGATAATGCTAGAATGCAGGTCTCCATCTATGTCAACGCTCATGCCAGCATGACGTTTTGGAAAGTGGGCAAATACATTATCGAGGATATGGATTACCAAACATACTCGGCCTACGGCAAGAGGATTCTTGCGACACTGTCGCAAAGATTGACAACCCGCTATGGCAAAGGCTACACCTATTCCGCCCTTACAAGAATGATGAAAGTGGCGCGTGTTTACAACGATCGTGAAATGTTTGCGACAGTATCGCAAACATTGTCATGGAGCCATTTTCTCGAACTCATCACGATATCGGATGCCTCGAAACGATTGTTTTACCAACATTTTTGCCAGACAAACAGTGGTTTGTTGATAAGCTGAACCGGTCCATAATGATTGCCAAAGAGTACGGTGAGCGTGAGAGTAAGAAAGAGCCTTGTCGGCAGAAAATAAAACGTGCGGGAGAGAATTTCTCCCCCGCACGGAACGTCCCCAACGGGAACGGATAAGAAAATCTGCCGGATTACTCCTTGATTTTGTTGATCTGGTCCTTGACGGCATTCTCGAAACGCTTGATGCCGACGAGTGCGACGAGATATGCCACGCCGATGAGGACGAGGCCCAGACCGAACAACCAGGTGAGTGTGATGCCGGAAGCGTCCAGGTTATACAGACCGAGGCAGCCCAGCACGGCGCCGGCAATGCCGAGAAGCATGATCACCCACCAGTAGGTGAATCCGAATTTCTTGTAGTCAAAACTTTGGACGAACAGGACGATGCCCTCGAACATCACCCAAAGGGCGAAAATGATAGGCAACGAGATGGCCAACCAGATGGAATTGCAAAGGAAGATGATACCGACGAGGATCTGCAGCAGCGCGGAGAGCATACGGGTACCGCTGTTCGGGAGGAATCGTTGCGTGCGCAGGGTGAACACGAAACGCGAGATACCGGCCACAAGGGTGAAACAACCGATGAACATCGCCATGGAGATCAATGTGGCGCCTGGATTGATGAAACACATAATGCCGGTTGCGATAAGCAGAACACCGGTAATTCCCAACCAAATTTTACTACTTTTGTTCATAATTATGTAATTTAATTGTGATTATTTTTGACTGATTAATTTGATGGTGGCAAAAATAAAAAATCTTCGATTTGTTATTACAATGAATATGAGGTTAGAAGGTTAGTAGAGTGGGGTGGTGATAAACTGCTTATTGATAGTGAATTGCAAAATTATGAAACAAAACACACACGATAACGGAATTTTTTTTGTATTTTTGCGGGTTGAATTAGTGAATGGTTATAGGTTATGGGTTATGGGTTATTGAAGCCAAACGCCAATAGCTAAAAGCCAAAAGCTAAAACAAGCAAGAACGGAACAAATTTAAATTTCGAAAATATGGATAAAAATCAAATGAGAGAAATCATCGCCAAGAGAGTCGCGAAAGAACTCCATGACGGCGATGTGGTGAATTTGGGAATCGGTCTGCCGACTATGGTTCCGAACTATCTGCCTAAGAACGTGAACGTTATCCTGCAATCGGAGAACG
>JAEEGJ010016315.1_pt1 | contig 17076 bp, 7 predicted proteins | sample 8958761 | NCBI WGS metagenome assembly JAEEGJ01 (sample SAMN16246546, study PRJNA631951) | gut metagenome | biome: gut microbiome; feature: rumen; material: RS-attached | host: Bos | place: Iran: Karaj | collected 2018-10 | reverse complement strand
GCAATTGCAAGCAAAATGCCGGTTGGCGGCGCAACATACTTCGCCGTTTGGGCTATCAACCACTACACAATTGCGGTTACGGCTGCAAACGGAACAGTTAGCGGCACAGGCGATTATGAGTACGGCCAGACCGTAACGCTCACCGCCACAGCCGCTGCTCATTATCACTTTGTGAACTGGAACGGCAAAAATGAGCTGACCAACCCGACTATCAGCTTCACAGCCACTAAGGACAGCTCGCTCACGGCCAACTTTGCCATCGACCAGTTCACCGTGAACTTTGGCCCGGCCAACGGCGAAGGCGGCACAGTTACCGCAACAGCCAACGGCTCAACCATTGCTAGCGGCAGCAAAGTTGACTACGGCACCGAGCTGACACTCACCGCCGAAGAATCTGCCAGCGGCTACTATTTCTTCCGCTGGAGCGATGACCAGACCACCAACCCGCGCACCCTCACAATTGTGAAAGACTCCACCATTGGCGCGGTGTATAAGAAAGAGTTCATTGCTGCCGACGGCTTAAAATACACACTCACAAGCAAAACAACCGTTAGTGTTGGCAAAGGCTCAACCGCACCAGTAGGTGAGCTCGACATTCCGGCTACTATAACTGATGCCGATGGCGACTCATTCAGCGTAACAGGTTTGGCTTACCAAGCTTTCAAAGATTGCAGCGGTTTGACATCGGTAACCATTCCCGAAGGCGTGACAAGCATTGGGCAAGCTGCGTTCTCGTATTGCAACAATCTTACATCGGTAACCATTCCTGAAAGCGTCACAAGCATTGGCAAGGGAGCGTTCCAAAATAGCGGCAATTTGACATCGGTAACCATTCCCGACAACGTAACAAGCATTGGTGATGGTACGTTCGCTGGTTGTAGCAGTCTGAAATCAATAGACCTTCCCGAAGGCTTGACTAGCATTGGAACTCAAGCGTTCAGCGTTTGCCGCAGTCTGACATCGGTAACCATTCCCGACAACGTAACAAGCATTGGGCAAGATGCGTTCTCGTATTGCACCAGTCTTACATCGGTAAGCATTCCTAAAAGTGTAACAAGTATTGGCGAAAAAGCGTTCCGTAGTTGCAGCAATATGACATCGGTAACTCTGCCAATCACTTGCACCACTGTTGGCACTGACGCATTCAGCGATTGCTCGAAACTGACAATCTACTGCCAGGCAGCAACCGCGCCGGAGAACGTGCCGAGCGAGCAGGCGAAACTCAACTGCAGGCCTCTCAAGATTAAGTCGGCAGATGAGACTCTGGGCACAGCAGCATTTGCAACCGTGGGCGGAATCGCCGCCGACGGCTCAACGTGGTTTGCTGCTGGCGATGCAATCACTCTGCAAGCCACACCAAAGGGTGAGAGCTATGAGCTTGACAAATTCACAGTTAACGGCGAGGAAATCGGCAATCCTTACACAGTGACTGAGGACGCCACCATCACGGCAGTGTTCAAGAAGAAGAGCTTCACGGTGACGGCAACAGTAAACAGCGCCGCGATGGGAACAGTGACGGGCGGCGGCTCGTTTGAGTACGGCGGCACCACAATACTCACCGCCACTGCGGCCACCGGCTACAAGTTTGTGAGCTGGAGCGACGGCAGCACAGAGAACCCGCGCACGCTCAGCAATCTGACAGCCGATACCGAATTTGAGGCCACCTTTGAGCCGATTAAATACACCATCACCTTTGTTGACGAGACCGGACAAACACTGGCCTCATCGGAGGTGGATTACGGAACAATGCCCGAATACACCGGCTCGGCCCCGACCAAGGCCTCAACAGCCCAATACACCTACACATTCAGCGGCTGGAATCCTGAGCTGGCCACCGTGACAGGCGACCAGACCTACACCGTGGTGTTCACTCCTGTGCTGCGGCAATACACCGTGATCACACCCGAGGCCTACAACGGCACCGTTACGGGCGCGGGAACATACGACTATGGCACCCAGGTAACCATTACGGCCACACCCGATGCACACTACCAGTTTGTGAGCTGGAACGGCAACATCGAGTTGGGTGGCCCAACAGCCAGCTTCACGGTGACGAAAGACACCACGCTGGAAGCCACCTTTGAGCCCATTATGTACGCGCTCAGCTGGGATGCCAACGGCGGCAGCGATTTGACCGGCTCGTACACCATCGGCAGGTTGCCATTCGGCGAGTCAATCAGCGCTCCCGACGCACCCACACGCGCGGGCTACCAGTTCCTTGGCTGGGCAACCACGGCCGATGCCACCGAAACAGTAACGGTGCCCGCAACAATGCCCGATACCGATGTGACATATTATGCAGTATGGAAACTGCTCACAACGCTCTATGTAGCTCCGGAGGCAGGCTCGCCGGCACTCGGAACGGCCGAGAAACCGTTTGGCTCGATTGCCGATGCTGCGGCGGCGATGAACAGCGACACCGCCAACTACACCATCCGCATCAGCGGCAAGATTGCCGGCACACAGAAACTTGCCAACACATTGAACGGCCGGGCCAAGAGCATCACCCTCTGCGGCCTCACGGGCAACACCGCCGACAGTCTCTATGGCAACAACGCGGGCACGGTGCTTATCGATAGCACCACTGTTCCGGTAACGATTAAGAACCTGAAGATTTCGGGCGGAAACGCTGAAAAAGGCGGCGGCATCATAGTGGCTTCAGGAGCCACAGTTACGCTTGAAAGCGGAGCACTGATTGGCGGAACAGCCGGCACTGCAGCAGCAAGCAGCAACTCGGCTTGTGCAAACTCCGCGCAGCAGGGTGGTGGCGTTTATAGCGAGGGAACGCTCATTCTGAAAAACGGCTCCGCAGTAATTTATAATTATTGCGATAATGGAGGCGGCATCTTCAGTAGCGGAGGCTCGCTCACAATAGAGGATGGCGCGAAAGTCAACCTTAATGGTGGCGGCGGTATCGTATTAAACGGTTCTGCATTCGCAATGACCGGCGGCGAGGTATGCAATAATAACAGCAGCAATGGTGCTGGCGGAATCTATATTTTGGGCACCTGCCCCGATGTGATGACCATAAGCGGCGGAACAATTTCCGGGAACTCAGTTGGTAGCGATGGCGGCAGCGGCGGAATTTATTATACTGGCGGCAAGACACTTTCCATCAGCGGCACTGCTGTAATCAGCGGCAACCATTCGGTTTACGAAGGTGGCGGCATAAGAAATTCCTCTGGTTTGCTTGCCCTGAGCGGTGGCACAATCAGCGGTAATTATAGTGAAATAGCAGGCCGGTCGGGCGGAGGAATTGCTGCTATAGGCAGTGGCTATATAACAATAAGCGATTCCGCTTACATCCCGTCGGGGGCAACAATAAACGGAACGTTCAAGACCGGATTAGGTTGCAACGATGTCTTGCAAAACTGGGGTTCAATTACAGTTGTAGGGGCTATTACACCATCTGCGGCTTGTAACAACGGCATTGTGGCAAACATCACTCCACGAAATTATGAAAATGGTAATCAGCTGCTTCTGCTTGCCGACACTGTCACCACAACCACCCTTGCGGCCGAGGTTGGCAAGTTCCGCGTTTCCGACACCGACACCACCGACCTGACAGTGTGGTACATTGACGCCGAAGGCAAGCTGCAGTCGGCAGAGTTCACCGGCACAGGCTACCAGCGGATGCCCGCCGGAACCAACGGCACGGCTGGCGACACCGCCACCTACGCACTGTTTGGCGACTGGCCGCAAACCATCAAGGCCAACGGCGTTACGGTGAACGAGCGCGCAGCCCTGAAGCGCGGCGCACTCACCTACTACCTTGGCAGCGATGGCGAGTGGTATGTGAAATGCACAGAGGAGGCCATCTACGACGGCTCTGTTGTAACCTATTCCGACGGAACCAGCATTAGAGAAGGTTATGAAAAATACTTCAAGGTGGAGCCGATAAAGTGGCGAGTGCTCACCAACAATTACGGCGGCAGCAAGCTTCTGCTTGCCGAGAATATGCTTACCAGCCGCAGATTCGGTAGCGAAGGAGTTAATTATGACGAGAGCGAAATCAGAAGCTACCTTAACGGTGATTTCTTCGGCGCGGCTTTCACAAGCACAGCGCAGAGCCTGATTGTTTCCAAAACCATCGACAACAGCGCGGCCACAACCGATGACTTCAGCAATCCATACGCTTGCGCGAACACCACCGACAGCATTTTCCTTTTGAGCTATCAGGAAGTTTTGAGCGCCAATTACGGTTTCGATACCAATGCCAAGAGAATCCGCCCGACTACCGACTTTGCTCAGGCGAACGGCGTATTCCAGAGCACAACACAAGGTGATGGCGGTTATTGGTTGTTGCGTTCACCTCTGTCGTCGCAAGCCAACAGAGTCAGCGTTGTTGACAAAAACGGTAATTTAAATTCCAACTATGTGAATATAGCCGGCCGGGGCGTTGTTCCAGCCCTCTGTCTTGAGGCCGACCCCGAGGTGACATTCAACAGCAACGGTGGCTCAGCGGTTACGAAGCAGATTGTTGAAAAAGGCGCTTGCGCGACAGAGCCTGCCGATCCAACCCGCGATGGCTACACCTTCGACGGTTGGTATGGTGATGAAGATTATAACCACTCATTCGATTTTGCCGGAGCAATAATCCGTGACACAACCATCTACGCCAAGTGGAAGCAGAACTACGCAAAAGTGGGCGGCATCAAATACTACGACAATCCTTCAACCGTTGAAGCCATTGCGAACGCCTCCGGCACGGTTGATGTGGTGCTCTCAAGCGCAGTTCCATCCGACTCGTTGTTCAACCGCGATAACTACTACAACACAATCAGCTACGCCATTTCAAACAACAGCAACGCAAGCATAAATCTTGTGCTTGACGGTACTCAGCTGCCTGCCGATTGTTCGGATATGTTCTCCAGAACCAGTAGCCTTATCTCGGTTGATTTAAGCGGCGCCAACCTGAGCAATGTCACCAATATGAGCTATATGTTCTTTTGTTGCGACCTTAAAATGTTAGATTTGCGCGGCCTCGACATAAGCAAGGTTACCACATTTGAAAGGATGTTTGCGGGTTGCAGTAACCTCACCACAATCTATGTGGACCCAGACGCCGACTGGTCGGGCACATCAGCAAATTCGGAAGATATGTTTGATTGCGAAATGCTTATGGGAGGCAATGGTACTCAATTTGACTTTCACAATTCGAGAGATGCCAGCTACGCCCGCGCCGATGGCTTGAATGGTCAGCCAGGCTACTTCACCGCGCTCGATTATGCCTGTGTGAACGGTGCTTGGTGCCACACGTTGGAGGCAACCATCGATTCTTTGGCCAACGCCACAGGCACTGTCGAGGTGGTTCTGACAAAACTTGTTCCGGCAGCCGATTTGGGCAAGGCCGCAAACTCGGGCACAATCATCAACGCCATAAAGAACAGCCCGGCCACAGCCGTCCGCCTTATTGTGATGGACGATGCCAACATTGGAGTGACCGATTGCAGCGGAATGTTCAGCGGCTGCGTCAACCTTGTGAAAGCCGATTTGCGCGGCCTCAACACCACCGGCGCCACCACAATGAGCTCAATGTTCAGCGGTTGCTCGGCGCTTCCGTTCCTCAACCTGAGCAATTTCGATGTCAGCGCTGTTACCGATATGAGTTCGATGTTCAGCGGGTGCTCTAATCTTTCAATTGTCCGCATTGCCGAGGGTGCCAACTGGACCGGCGTCAGCTCGTCGGCCAATATGTTCCTTGGCTGCACCGCACTTATGGGCAGCGACAGCACCACCTACAGCGCCGAGCATACCAATGCCGCCTATGCCCGAATCGACTCAGCCTCGATTAGCAAGCCGGGCTACTTTAGTGCGGAACTGCCGTACGCCATTGTCGGCGGCACCAAGTACAACAATTTGAGAGAAACTACCGAGGCTATCCGTAGTGCCACGGGCGATATTGTTGTGGTTTTGTCGGGCAAGGTTACAGCTGCCGATTTGGGCAGTGGTGCCACAGCTGGCAGCGAAACAATTATCTGGTGTTTGATGACAAGCAGCGCCGACCACATCAGCCTTGTTGTGCCGGCCGATGCCGATATTATGCTTGGTGCCGATTGCTCGGGAATGTTCCGAAGTATGAGCGAGCTTGTTTCGGCCGATTTGCGCGGTTTCAACACAAGCCGTGTTACCAATATGAGCGAGATGTTCTATGGTTGCCGTAACCTTGTATCACTCAATTTGAGCAGCTTCAACACCAGCAATGTAACCGATATGAACAATATGTTCTGCAACTGCGAGAAACTTGATTCGCTCGATTTGAGCGGCTTCAATACTGGCAAGGTTGAGAATATGGCTGGTATGTTCAATTATACGTTACTCACCACCGATATTTTGCACGGTCTCACCACAAGCCACGTGAAGAATATGAGCTATATGTTTGGCGGCTGCCGGAAAATAGACACTGCCGATTTGCGCGGCCTCTGCACCGACAGCTTAACCGATATGAGCGGTATGTTTGCTGGCTGCGATAGTCTTAAAATGGTGAATATGAGCGGTCTCAACACAAGCAAGGTCACCACATTTGAACGTATGTTTAGCAGTTGTGGTAGTCTTAAGACTTTGGATTTGAGCGGTCTCTGCACCGACAGCTTAACCAATATGAGCGAGATGTTCTTTGACTGTGATAGTCTTGAACGTGTTGATATGCGCGGCTTCAACATAAGCAAGGTTACCACATTTGAAATGATGTTTGCGGCTTGCCGAAGCCTCACCACCATCTATGTGGAGCCCGGAGCTGACTGGTCGGGCACAACCGCAAATTCGGATCATATGTTTGATTGCGATAAGCTCAAGGGCGGCAACGGTACTAAATATGCTTATGATAATCGAAACGCCACTTACGCGCGTGCCGATGGTTTGAATGGCCAGCCGGGCTACTTCACCGTGCTCGACTATGCCCAAGTGGGTGGTGTATGGTGCCACACATTGGCGGCAACCCTCGATTCGTTGGCCAACGCCACCGGCACTGTCGAGGTGGTTCTGACACAACTTGTTTCGGCAGCCGATTTGGGCAAGGCCGAAACCGAGGGAACAATCATCAACGCCATCAAAAACAGCCCGGCCACAGCCGTCCGCCTGGTGGTTAGGAAGGATGCCAACATTGAGGTAACCGATTGCAGCGGAATGTTCAGCGGCTGCGCCAACCTTGTGAAAGCCGATTTGCGCGGCCTCAACACCACCGGCGCCACCACAATGAGCTCAATGTTCAGTGGTTGCTCGGCACTTCCGTTCCTCAACCTGAGCAATTTCGATGTCAGCGCTGTTACCGATATGAGTTCGATGTTCAGCGGGTGCTCTAATCTTTCAATTGTCCGCATTGCCGAGGGTGCCAACTGGACTGGCGTCAGCTCGTCGGCCAATATGTTCCTTGGCTGTACCGCACTTATGGGCAGCGACAACACCGCCTACAGCGCCGGGCATACCGATGCAGCCTATGCCCGAATCGATTCAGCCTCGTTTAGCAATCCGGGCTATTTCACTGCGGAGCTGCCATATGCCATTGTAGGCGGCACCAGGTGCAACAATTTGGAGGAAACCACCCGTGCCCTTCGCTATGCCTCGGGCGATATTGTAGTGGTTCTGTCGGACAAGGTTACAGCAGCCGATTTGGGTAAAACGATGAGTGATAGCGAATCAATCCTCGGAGCAATAGATGATCCTTCTGGTAACGTCAGCATTGTTGTGCCGGCCGATGCCGATATTATGCTTGGTGCCGATTGCTCGGAAATGTTCCTAAATATAAACCACCTTGTTTCAGCCGATTTGCGCGGCTTCAACACAAGCCGTGTTACCAATATGAGCGAGATGTTCGAAGATTGCTACAACCTTGAATCACTCAATTTGAGCGGTTTCAACATCAGCCGTGTTACCAATATGAGCTCAATGTTCAAAAGTTGCTACGACCTCACCACAATATTTGTGAACCCAGGAACTGACTGGTCGGGCACAACTGCCAATTCTGATAATATGTTTAATAATTGCAATGAACTGGTAGGTGGTCAGGGCACGCAGTGCGATGGCGTGAATTTCATTGATGCTACTCGCGCCAAGGTTGATGGTGGCAACGGCAATCCGGGCTACTTCGCCACCAAGTACGCAATGGTAGGCAGTGTGATGTGCAAAGATTTGGCTACAACCATTGCGGCCATTGAGAACGCCAACGACACCACCGAGATTGTTCTCACAGGCTCGGTTACAGCTGAGGATTTTGGCAAGCACAATGAAAGTGGCACAATCATTGGCGCCATTGAAGAAAGAAACTACGCTGAGGATACGTGGTTCCGCCTTGTGGTGCCCGAGAGTGCGAACATTGTGCTTAGTGGTGATGATTGCAAGGATATGTTCAGCTCCTGCGAGTATGTTCTTATATCGGCCGATTTACGAGGCTTCAACACTGAGAATGTCACCGATATGAGCGGTATGTTCCGATATTGCTCTAAACTCACCTCGCTCGATGTGAGCAGCTTCAACACCGCGAAGGTTACCAATATGGAAGGTATGTTCGGTGGTTGCAAATGTGTATCGCTCGATGTGAGCAGTTTCAACACCGCGAATGTTACCAATATGAAAAATATGTTCGCTTATTGCGATACACTCACCACGCTCGATGTGAGTGGCTTCAACACCGCGAAGGTTACCGATATGAGCCAGATGTTCATACATTGCGATTCACTCACAACGCTCGATTTGAGCAGCTTCAACACCGGGAAGGTTGAAGAAATGACAAGTATGTTTTACGGTTGTTCGAAGCTCGAAACCATCTATGCTGCAGCTGATGCCAACTGGTATAAAGAGAGCGGTTTAGCATCGGATGAAATGTTCGCTCTTTGCTCGAAACTTGTAGGCGGCAACGGCACCACATTTAAATCTGCAAAAACCAACGCCGAATACGCCCGCATCGACAAATCAGGCCAGGAGGGCTACTTCACCGCTAAGTACGCCACCGTTGGCGGAGTCATCTGCAAAGACTTGGCTTCAACCAGAACGGCCATCGGCAACGCCACGGCCAACGACACCATTGAGGTTGTGCTCTCAGGTGCGGTTTCGGCTGAAGATTTGGGCAAGGCTTCGCCTGGCACAGTCTCAATCAATGAAGCCATAATGAACTGCCCGGCATACGTAAAACTTGTGGTGCCCGAGGGGGCGAATATTGTGCTTGGTGAAAATGGTTGCAAACAAATGTTCAATGGTTGCGATAAGCTTGTTTCGGCCGATTTGCGAGGGCTCAATACAAGTAATGTCACAAGTATGTGGTATATGTTCTGTGGGTGCTCTGCTCTCACCACGGTTGATTTGAGCAACTTCAACACTGAGAATGTTACCGATATGTGCAGTATGTTCTATTATTGTTCATCATTAACAACGCTCGATGTGAGCAGCTTCAATACTGCGAATGTTACCGATATGAGCTCTATGTTCTGTGGTTGCTCCAAACTCACCACAATATACGCTGCTGACGGAGCCAACTGGGGTGCAAGCGACAAATTGACGAGTTCGAATTTAATGTTCAGCGGTTGCACAAAGCTCGTAGGTGGCAACGGCACTGCATACAACGGTTCTTCTAGAGATGCCAAATACGCCCGCATCGATGGCTTGGATGGAAAGCCGGGCAACTTCACCGAGAAAAAGTTCAGCTACTATGTGGCACCTGACGGCACTGGCGACGGCACGGCGGCCGGCAGCCCGCTTGGCAGCTTCAGCGAGGTGTGGGACAAAATGAACGTCCGCAATGCAGCCTACACCATTTATGTGCAGGGCGATTTCGGCAACGAGCGTTTATTACCGGCCTTCTGTGAGAGTCCTGCTTCCGTCACCTTCGAAGGCAATGGCACAAGCCGCTTGCAGTATCTCCGCGCGTGTGATTCAAACACCAGCTTCGTCTTCCGCAACATTGCACTCGATTCATTGGAGATTCAAGCCCTGCCAGACGGCCAGGGAGGTTATCGTCCCACTTACGTGACAATGGACAACGCCGCAGTGGCCGGTTGGGTTTCAATGGACACAGTCACCGAGCTCCGGATGCTCGACGGCTCACGTGCCACCCGAATCTTCGATTACGGCAACTTGTATGTGAGCGGCAGCGCCCATATCGACAATATCCGCCTGAATATCTACACCCCAATCATCATTGCGGGAGCTCTCACATCTGACACCGTGGCCACCATCACGCCGAGTGTTTATGCCGATTATTCCACAGTGCTTCGGCTTGCCGAGGGCGTTACCGACACCAAGCTCGCCTGGGAATTCCAGAAGTTTGTGGTTGCGCCCAACACGCAGAACAGTTGGTTTATGCAGGATGACGGCAAAATTACCAATTGGATAATGTATCTTACAGAGGAAAACGATGCCGCTCACCCTTACGTTCTCTCTTATGACGATAATTTCAATATTAACGGTGTGGCAGCTGGTTACCCTGAAGTTTATGCCGGTGGTGAAGAAGTTACAACCAACCGCAACTACTACGTAACAATGAGAGGGTATCACCGTATGTCACCCGCTGGTAACGGAGGCTTCCGTTTGAGAAACACAAATGCTGGCACATCTTTCACCTTCCATATAACACTTGAGGGTGATAACATTATTGAGCGTACAAGCAACACTGCAAGTAGTGCTACATCTTTTGAAATCGTAGGTCCGACAAGCGGCACCAGCAACGTCGATGTGATTTTCGATGCCTCTGCCACCACAGGAGGAAAGTTAACCCTTAATGGCGCCCCCGATTTCAAGGTTCCTGATAACGTTACCGTAACCTACTCATTGGCTTCGGGCTGCACATTCAGCGGCACAATAAAAGACTCAAACGGTGGCAGCACAACCTACACCGATATTACCGAGTTCTTCAACGCTGCTAAAGGTCATAGCGGAGGCTGTTCGTTCACAATCACAAAGCAGCAATAGAGTTCAAGGATAGAAAAGGAAAAAACGGCAACCTCCGGAGGCGGATGGGGGCCGTTTTTTTTGTGTGCAAATTGTGAGGCGGTGCTGCTGTGGTGCGGTGCGACGATTACGTCGCACGCAGGGGTCATAAGCTTGTTGCGTAGTTTTTGTCGTGCGCGACGTAGTCGTCGCGCCGAAACACGCCGAGAAAGAACCAAGAACGCGCCGAAAAGCCCCAAGAAAACACCGTGAAAACACCAAAACACACACGAAAAAGCTTGGAATTTTGCCCCCCAGCTTTGCGCAAAACCGCAAAAAACTAACTTTGCAATATGAGCGAAGAAAAACCACAGAAATACAAAGACAATCGCCCCTTGCCACGGCAGCACAGGCGATGCCCAAAGGTTGACTATCACGGGCGCCGCATTTATATGGTTACCTTTTGCACCGAGGGGCGCCATCCGTTGCTTGGCGAGCTCATTGGTGACAACCCTGAGACGGCCGCCGTTGAACCCTCGCCTCTAGGGTTGCGGGTGGTTCAGTGTTGGAAGAACATTCCGCTCATTCAAAAACAACTTGCCCAAAAGAAAGCTGAAACAACTGGTCAGCCCTGCCGGCGCGAAATATCGCTCATTGATTGCCAGCTTATGCCTGACCATTTCCACGGTATTCTTTTTGTGCACAGTGAGATGGACATTTCGCTTGGCGATGTTATCAGAGGCTTTATGACAGGGTGCACAAAGGCCTTTCGCGAGTTGCAGGACAGCCCGACAGAAGAGCGGCGGCCGCTTTGGGAGAAGGGTTTCCACGACCGGGTACTGAGTCACAGCGGCCAACTCCAAAACATGATAAACTACGTTCGCGACAACCCGCGCCGGCTGTGGCTGAGGAGGCATAACCCGGAGCTTTTCAGGCTGCACCGGCAGACCGAGGTGTGCGGACTGACGTTCACCTCGCTGGGCAACCATTTCCTGCTCGACTGGCCGGTCAGGCAGTTGGTGGAGATGTCGCGCAGCGCCAGCGAGGAGCAGATTGAGGAGCGGCTGCAGGAGGTTTTGGCGGAGGCTCGCAGCGGGGCCGTGACCTACACGGCGGCCATCAGTCAGGGCGAGAAGCTGATTGCCCGCACCTTGCGCGAGCAGGGTTTTCCGCTGGTTGTTCTTCTATGCGATGGCTTTCCGGCCGCCGATTCGCCCGAGGCTCGCTATTTCAAGTCCGGCGGCCCATATTTCGAGGCTTGCGCCGATGGACGGTTGCTACTTTTGGAGCCGTCGGAGGTGGTGTTTCAGGCGCCGGCCATTGTTGAGGCCACCAACCGCGCGCTCCTTCAAAAATCGGAGGCCCGCCACACCAGTTATTCCGGCCTTGCCGGTGATTCGCAGCGCTACCGTTTTGTGGCGCTGAACCAGATTGGAAGATGGCTGGCGGAGGAGAGATGAGAAGAAACATCGCACCCGCACTTATTTATTAATCTGTTGAAAACAAATTGCTAAATAATTTGCCATTCAATCAAGAATGTATATATTTGCGATTTGAAAAAAGATTAATTCAAAAATTAATTCTATGAAAAGAAAATTAACCATTGCGGCTTTACTGATTGTTTCAGTACCCGCATTCTCGCAGTTCAAGCAGAGCGAGGTTGTAGCATCAGCCGGTGGATTTGAGGCCAATGCCAATTTTTCGGTTAGCTATACCATTGGTGAGCCGGTAGCCGGAACACTCAAGGCTGGTGATTTGATTGTTGTGCAAGGTTTCCAGCAGGGTTATGCTGTTAAGCAGGATGTTAGTGTTGCCGATGAGTGGGCCAACAATGTCACCATCTACCCGAACCCGGTCAGCAAAACACTGTATGTGGCTATGGACGAGGTTCCCGCAGGCGAGTGCCTGGTGCGTTGCTTCGATATGACCGGCCGATTGGTTGGCGAGAACAACTTCAACGGCGATGTTCGTGTGTCGCTCGATGTTGAGGCTCTGCCGCAGGGAGCATACTTTGTAAAGATTTTTGTTGACGACCGCGCGGTAGTCAACCGTAAGATTATGAAGTACTAAAGCCGGGAGGTCGCAAGTCGGGTTTTTTCTCATACGCTTGAGTATCACCGATTTGTGTGTCTTTGAATTCGACAATACATAAAAAATAACTTATATGAAAAGAATTACTATCAGACTTATGGCAGCCATAGCGTTGTTGTTCACCACAGCAGCCGCAACAATGGCACAAGGCAGTTTCGCCTATCAGGCGGTTATCCGCACTGCCGACGGAAAAGTAGTCAGCAATCAGAAGGTTGGAATGCGATTCACTTTGCTGAGCGACGGAACCTCATACTACAGCGAGGTTCATACCCCCACTACCAACGAGTTTGGCAACATCTCGGTAATGATTGGCAGTGGCACCAAAGAGAGCGGAGATTTTATGAATGTTCCTTGGAGCAAGATGAATCTGATGCTCAAGATTGAGGTTGATGCCAAAGGCGGAACCAACTATACTGAGTTGGGACAGACACAACTGTTGTCGGTGCCATACGCAATGTATGCCCAGACAGCCGGCAAGGTTGAGGCCACACAGAAGTCATCATCGGTTAACGAGCCTATTTTCGAGGTTAAGGACAAAGACGGCAACCTTGTTTTTGCCGTGTACCCCGATGGAGTTAAGGTTTATGTTGACGACACCGACGTGACCAAGGCAAAACGCAGCGGCTTTGTTGTTACAGGCCGCTCGGCCACCAAAGACGGCGAGAGTGCCGACTATTTTGCAGTTAATGCCGAAGGTACTCAGGTGTTCATTGACGACACCGCAACCAGCAAGGCAAAACGCAGCGGTTTCGTAGTAACAGGCCGCTCGGCCACCAAAGGCGGTGAGAATGCCGACTATCTGGCAGTCAACGGCAATGGTACCCAGGTTTATGTTGACGACCCGGCAGAAGACAAGGCAAAACGCAGCGGTTTCGTAGTTACAGGCCGCTCAGCCACCAAAGATGCTAACGCAGACGTGCTCAAAATCGATGGCGCAGGCACTCAGGTCTTCATCGACGACAGCGTAACCGGCAAGGCAAAACGCAGCGGTTTCGTAGTTACAGGCCGCTCAGCCACCAAAGATGCCGATGCAGCCGACTATCTGGCAATCAACGGCAACGGTACTCAGGTTTATGTTAATACCGATGTTACTGATGATAAGGCAAAACGTAGCGGTTTCGTAGTTACAGGCCGCTCAGCCACCAAAGACGAGGAACTCGACGTATTTGTAGTTGACGGTTTGGGCACTCAGGTATTCATCGATGAAACCGACGAGAGCAAGGCAAAACGCAGCGGATTCGTAGTAACAGGCCGCTCGGCCACCAAAGATTCGGGCAGCGACTACTTCAAAGTTACCAGCGACGCAGTCAACGTAAGTATTTCATCGTTCAACGTATCCGACAAGACAACATCTGAGAGCGTGTTTGCCATTAAGCAAGGTAACGTGCAGGTTAACTCTGACTTGTTGATGACAGGTGAGGTTGGCAAGGTTGTTGACGCTGAGGCAATTAGCGACTCAATCTTCACCATCAACCTTGTTGGCAACGAACAGGTTGTTGCAACTATTGATAAGATTGACCCGGATAGCGCCTTGGTTGACGGTGAATATGGTATGTATGCCTTACTGCGTATCACCGATAACTCTTATGTTCCAGTTTATGAGAGGGATAGCTTGATGTTCGACGCAAGAGGTTATGCCACCACCAACAAGAAGAGCGCTGTTGTTTCTGTACGTACCACTTGGGATGGTTCCGTTGTTGTCAATCCGTTGCAGAAGGATATCAAGAACTTTACAGCTGTGTTCGGTCTGACTTGGACAAGGAGCCAGGATAATGTACAAGAGTCTTTTGTATTCAAGAAGGTTATGATTGTTTCTGAAAATCAGAGCCAGGGTCAAGGCCAGGGCGGTAATCAGTCTCAAGTACAAGGAGGATTCTACGGAGTTGAAAAGGGACATATGATTGTTAATACGTTTGAAAATGGCGAGACCCGTCAATTTGATTACTACTTTCTTGACTACGGCAAAAAGGAATACTTCACTTACGAAGATGAAGATGGAAATACAATGATTTATTATACTGATTGGGAAGCAGAACCTTCTGATAATACTAAAGAATATATTTACCTTCCTGAAAATAAGGAGTGGGCATATTATACTATGGAAGCGGAACGTAGTGAACCATTATATTATTTCGCTGGCGATGAGGATTACGCCGCAGATGGTGGTGAAATAAATGGTCTTCGAACAAAATTGTATCAGGTTGCCGATGGACAAAATAATGGTGGAATGTATGTATATGAAGGCATTAGGGTGATGATAGTATTTAATGGCGAAGTAGCCGAAAAAATTGAATCATTCGATTTCAATTCCGACGTACAGGATTTCTTCGAATGGGCAAAAGGCAAAGGTTACGATTTACCTGGAAAGCCTGAATAATTATTGTTAACTTACAAATAAAGAGCCATCTGCTTGCAGGTGGCTCTTTTATTTTGTGCTGATGGCAAATTGTATTAATGGCCGATTGCTGATATTCAACTGAAAAAACTATTTTTGGCGTATAAAATCTGACAGGTATGAAGACAATGCTTTTTATGAACTTGGGTGTTACCGAAATAGTATTAATAGCCTTGGTTGTGCTGTTGCTGTTCGGAGGCAAGAAAATCCCGGAGTTGATGCGTGGATTAGGCAAGGGAGTCCGCAGTTTTAAGGACGGCCTGAACGACAAAGCCGACGGTGAGCCAAAGAATCAGACCGATGGCGCAGAAAACGGCAAATAACAGCCAACTCACTTTTTGGGACCATCTCGACCAGTTGCGCGGCAGTCTGTTCCGCATTTTGGCCGCGGTGGTGGCGCTGGGCTTTGTGGCTTTTGCCTTCAAAGAGCCGTTGTTCAATGTTCTGCTCGCCCCCAAAAACAGCAGTTTCCTGACTTACCGGCTGCTTGAGCGTGTGGTTGGTGTGGCCAGTGGCGACTTCAAGGTTGAAATGATTAACACCGGTCTGGCTCAACAGTTTATGGTGCATCTGAAGGCGGCCTTTGCTGTCGGGTTTCTGGTGGCGTCGCCTTACATTCTGCACGTGCTCTACAGTTTTGTGTCGCCGGCGCTCTATCGCAGCGAGCGGCGCGTGGCCGTGAGGCTTGTGGGCGGCGGTTACGTGATGTTTATGATGGGCGTGGCGCTCAACTATTTTCTGATTTTTCCGCTCACATTCCGATTTCTGGGCACGTATCAGGTCAGCGCCGATGTGCCGAATCTCATCTCGCTCGACTCGTATATGTCAACCTTGCTGATGCTCAGTCTTGCAATGGGCTTGATGTTCGAGCTGCCGGTGCTGTCGTGGCTGCTGGCGCGAATGGGCTTTGTGAGCGCCGGTTTTATGCGCCGCTATCGCCGTCACGCCGTGGTGGCCATCTTGGTGGTGGCCGCAGTCATAACCCCCACCGCCGACGTGTTCACGCTGAGCGTGGTGTCGCTGCCCATCTATTTGCTGTATGAGTTGGGCATTGTTATAGCGGCCCGTGCCGAAAAACATCGCGCCAAAGCGTAATTTTTTTTGACAGATAGATTTTTTAAGATACCGATATGTTACAGATTGGAACAAAGGCTCCCGCTTTCGAGGGCATCGATGAAAATGGAAAAACAGTGAAACTGAGCGATTTTGCCGGACGCAAACTTGTGCTCTATTTCTACCCAAAAGACAGCACACCCGGTTGCACGGCCGAGGCCTGCGACCTGCGCGACAACTACCAGCGTTTTCTGTCGCTCGGCTATGAGGTGCTTGGCGTGAGCAAGGATTCGGCGGCATCGCACCAGAAATTCATCGCAAAATATGAGTTGCCATTCCATCTTATTTCCGACCCCGATTGCACTATTTTGAAGGCTTACGAGGCCTGGGGCGTGAAAAAAATGTATGGCAAGGAGACTGTCGGCACCATCAGGACTACGTATGTAATTGATGCTGATGGCGTTATTGTTGATGCGATAGCGAAAGTGAACACCAAGAATCACTCGGCGCAGCTTCTGGGCGAGTAGGAGGGGAATAAAAAGCACAATTCTCAACGATAAATAGTAATTTTGCGCGATTTTAAAACTAACGAAATGGCAGCATATTTATGTAGCGACAACCGCAAGGTGACCACTCTGCGGCTGATTGAGATGAAGAAACAGGGCGAGAAGATTTCGATG
>JAEEGJ010016311.1_pt1 | contig 17079 bp, 14 predicted proteins | sample 8958761 | NCBI WGS metagenome assembly JAEEGJ01 (sample SAMN16246546, study PRJNA631951) | gut metagenome | biome: gut microbiome; feature: rumen; material: RS-attached | host: Bos | place: Iran: Karaj | collected 2018-10 | reverse complement strand
TCGCCGTGCCCGTCTATTGTGGCATGATGACAGATACAGGCGGCTTTCTCTACAACAGTACCCGCTGCGAGATCTACTTCATCATCAGCCAGTTGCTCACCAAGCACATCGACAAGGACCGCATCTATCGCAATGTCTATCACAACTACTCCGAAGACCGTATCCGCCTGATGGGATATGTACTCTACGAGAAACTTGTCTATCTGCCCGAGTACCATGCAGCCTTCTATACGCTGACGAAGGACGAGCTCCGTCGCTTCCACTTCATCAAGGGCGATGCCGAGGGTCTCGTCAACATCCCCCAGCAGATCAAGGGGCTTAAGCTCTCCATCTCGCTGCGCGAGGATACCGAGAAACCCGGTCTCATCTGGGTGAGCCTGCGCTCCGTCGACGATTTCCCCTGCAACCTTATGGCCGAGGATTTCTTCAATGGCGGTGGTCACCTCAATGCCTCCGGAGGACGCATCAACGGCACCATGCAGGAAGCCATCGACACCGTCCGTAAAGCCATTGAAGCCTATACTGATAGGCTGAAATGATTAAAATAAACAAAAAAACAATGTTAAACCGTGCAATCCGTGCCAAAAATAAATTCTTTTTCGTAACTTTGCACGCAGAATGAAGAAAGTACTATTCATATTTATCGCCATCGCAGCCGTACTATCCAGCTGTAACGACTACGAGACCTATGGCGACAAGAAGGAGAAGGAGCGCAACGCCATTGCGAAGTTCATCTCCGACTCTTCCATTGTGGTCATCAGCGAGGACCAGTTCAAGCAACAAGGCATGACCACCAACGTATCCAAGAACGAGTTTGTGAAGTTCGACAAGAACGGTGTCTACATGCAGATTGTCCGCAACGGTTGCGGCACCAGTCTGGGCACCACCGAGAGCACCACGCTCGTCTGCCGCTATCGCGAATACAATATTCTCAACGATACGACCCAGACTTGGAACGATACGCCCAACCTCGCTAACACCCCAGATGTCATGACCATCACCCGCAACAACGCCTCCTTCACGGCCTCGTTCACCAGTGGTGTCATGTACACCTTCTATGGCGGTTCCGTTCCCGCTGGCTGGCTCGTGCCCCTCTCCTATGTCAAGGTGGGCCGTCCCCAGTCCTTCGAAGAAGAGTGCGCCAAGGTGCGCCTCATCGTTCCCCACACCCAGGGACATGCCACCGCCTCCAGCAATGTGACGCCATACTATTATGTCATCACATTCCAACGCCAGATGTAACAATCACAAAACAACATACTGATATGACACTGATCAAATCCATTTCCGGTATCCGCGGTACCATCGGCGGACCTACCGGCGATACACTGAACCCATTAGACATCGTCAAGTTCACTACCGCCTACGCCCAGTTCATTGCCAGAAACGCAAAGACGCGCAAGATTGTCGTAGGCCGCGATGGCCGCATCTCAGGCCTCATGGTACGTAACGTCGTCGTCGGTACCCTCATGGGCATGGGCTACGACGTCATTGATATCGGCTACGCCACCACCCCGACCACCGAGCTGGCCGTCCGCATGGCAGGTGCCGATGGCGGTATCATCATCACCGCCTCGCACAACCCCCGTCAGTGGAACGCCCTGAAGCTGCTCAACAGCGAAGGCGAGTTCCTGACCGCTGCCGACGGAGCCGAGGTGCTCCGCATGGCCGAGGCCGAGGACTTCAACTATGCCGAAGTCGACAAGCTCGGCACCTGCACCATCGACGACAGCTATAACAAGCGCCACATCGACGCTGTGCTCGCTCTGAAGCTCGTCGACCGCGAGGCCATCAAGCAGCGCAAGTTCCGTGTCTGCGCCGATACCATCAACTCCGTGGGAGGCATCATCCTGCCCGATCTCTTCAACCAACTCGGCGTTGACTACGAGATCCTCAACAGCGCCTGCACAGGCGACTTTGCCCACAACCCCGAGCCCCTCGAGAAGAACCTCGCAGGCATCATGGATAAGATGAAGGAAGGCGGTTTCGACCTCGGAATCGTCGTTGACCCAGATGTCGATCGTCTCGCCTTTATCTGCGAAGACGGCACGATGTTCGGCGAGGAGTACACCCTCGTCAGCGTCGCCGACTACGTCCTCAGCCATACCAAAGGTAACACCGTTTCCAACCTCTCTTCTACGCGTGCCCTACGCGACGTCACCGAGAAGCATGGTGGCCAGTACACGGCAGCAGCTGTCGGCGAGGTCAACGTCACCACGAAGATGAAGGAAGTAGGTGCCGTCATCGGCGGCGAAGGCAACGGCGGTGTCATCTATCCCGAGAGCCACTACGGTCGCGATGCCCTCGTAGGCATTGCCCTGTTCCTCTCCAGTCTTGCCCAGAAAGGATGCACTGTCAGCGAACTGCGCTCCACATTCCCCGACTATCAGATTGCGAAGAACCGCATCGACCTCACCCCTGAGACCGATGTCGACGCCATCCTTGACAAGGTCAAGGAGATGTTCGCCAACGACAACTCAGCTACTGTCAACGATATCGACGGCGTGAAGATCGACTTCCCCGACCGTTGGGTACACCTGCGCAAGTCCAACACCGAGCCCATTATCCGCGTCTATAGCGAGGCTCCGACCATGGAACTCGCCGACGACCTCGGCAAGCGACTCATGCAAGTCGTATACAATATGCAGTAAATATAGTATCCCCCGCCCATTACTGAGCGGGGGATATTTGTACCCACAAACATATAATCTATGAATATGATTTCCTAGACAATCATATCAGCTGCTTGGCGCGCTCCAGGGCGATATTGATGTGAGAGCAGATGTTATCCTCGCCGAGCATCTTGTCGAAGCCAGCCTTGTGGAGAACGGCCTGCACCTTCTCATTAACGCCTGAGAGAACGACCTGAATACCCTCGCCCTGCGACATGAGGCAGAGGTTCGTCAGGTTGTGGATACCCGTAGAGTCGACGAAGGGCACCTTACGCATACGGATGATGCGCACCTTAGGATGTTGGCGCTGGTGGCGCAAGGCTCCCATAATCTCCTCGAAACGGTTACCGGCTCCAAAGAAGTAAGGACCATTGATCTCGTAGACCTCGACGCCCTCGGGAATGGTGAGGTGCTCGAGGTTACCCAGCTGGAAGTCGCTCTCCTCTTCCTCGGGGTTGATCTCGTCGCTGATGACCTTGACATCGGTAGTCTCAGCCATACGGCGCATGAAGAGCAGACAGGCGCAGATGAGCCCCACCTCGATGGCGATGGTCAGGTCGAAGATGACCGTCAGCAGGAAGGTGACCCAAAGTACGATGACATCGCTCTTAGGATTCTTCAGGATACTCGTGAACGAGCGCCAGCCGCTCATGTTATAGCTGACGATGACGAGCACACCTGCCAGACAGGCCATGGGGATATACTGGGCAAGGGGCATGAGGAAAAGGAAAATGAGCAGCAGCACGGCGGCATGGACGATACCGGCAACGGGCGTGCGGCCACCGTTGTTGATATTGGTCATCGTACGGGCGATGGCTCCCGTAGCAGGGATACCGCCGAAGAGGGGACTGGCGAGATTGGCCACACCCTGTGCAATGAGCTCCGTGTTAGAGTCATGACGGTCGCCAATGACACCATCGGCCACCGTAGCAGAGAGCAGAGACTCGATGGCGCCAAGGATAGCAATCGTGATGGCTGGAGACACAAGACCCTTGATCACCTCCCAAGAGAGGGCAGGCACCTGGGCGCCTGGCAACTGACTGGAGATGGAGAAGCGGTCGCCGATGGTCTCGACGCTCGTCACGCCCATATATTGCTTGAGCAACAGGACGGCGATGGTCATCACAATGATGGCAATCAGCGATCCAGGCAGTTTACTCAGTACGTTGTTCAGTCGCGCTATTTTCGGCCAGAGGGCGATGACGGCGACGGAGCCTATACCCACGGCTGCGCTCCAGGGGTCGATCGTGGGGAAAGAGCCGATATAAGCAATCCACTTCTCGATGAAGTCGGAGGGCACGGAGGCCATCGTCAGTCCGAAGAGATCCTTGATCTGCGTAGTGAAGATGGTCAGGGCGATACCGCTGGTGAAGCCTACCACGATGGGATATGGGATATACTTGATGATGGTGCCCAGATGGAGCACGCCGAACATGATGAGGAACACGCCCGCCATCAGTGTGGCAATGGTGAGACCTTCGAACCCATACTGTTGGATGATACCATATATAATAATAATGAACGCGCCCGTAGGACCACCGATCTGCACCTTAGAGCCTCCGAAGACGGAGATGAGCAGACCAGCCACGATGGCCGTGATAATACCCTTCTCGGGGGTAACGCCTGAAGCGATACCGAAGGCGATGGCCAAAGGAAGAGCCACGATACCCACGATGATACCTGCCAGCAGGTCGGTCGTAAAACTCTTGCGATCGTAATGGCGCAAGGTCGAAAACAGCTTGGGTTTGAATGTCAATGTCGTCATCTTTTTCTTCTCTTCTAATCTTGTTATCTTGAAAACGGACTGCAAAATTACTAAAAAAAATAAAAAAAACGGGCTTTTTTGATATAACTTATTCAAAATTAGCTTAAATTTGTTGCCGAAAATCAATAATGGAGCGAACAAACATCATTAAATAACAAACATTTTAAGCTTATGAAAAAAGTATTTTTTGCCGTCATGGCTGTCGTTGCCATCAGTTTGGCAGCATGTACAAGTAAGCCTGCCCAACCCGCAGAGGCAGCAGAAGATGAGGTCGTAGCAACCATTAACGCCGACGACGAGGCTGCCGCCACCATCAATGAGCTCCAGGCTCAGATCGACGCTAAGGACGCCAACAAGTTTCAGGAGGTGCTCTCTGGTATTCAGGAGAAGATCAAGCAGATCCTGACCTCCGACCCCGAGGCTGCCAAGGCTTATGTGGCCAAGGTACAGGACTTCCTGAAGGAGAATGCTGAGAAGATCAAGGAGTTCGTAGGTGACAACGAGACCATCAACAATGCCATCAGTGCCCTGACAGAGGCTCCTGCCGACGCTATCGTCAGCGGTCTGAGTTCGGCTGTAGAAAGCATCGGCAATGCTGCAGAGGGTGTCGCTAACGCTGCTGCCGAGAAGGCCGAGGATGCCAAGAACAGCATCGCTGACAAGGCCAACGAACTGAAAGACAAGGCTCTGGGCAACTAAATGAACACAAAACGACTGCTTAACATGATGACACTGCTGGCTCTCACCAGCAGTGTATATGCCATTGATAAGAACACCGTAGAGGTGACCTACGATGGCGACAAGGCCGTGGTGACCATCGCCGACAACATCAGCGGCTACGTGAGCGCATCGATCGACCGTGCCTACGTGAAACTGACTCAGGCGGAGACGGTCACTGACAATGCCCCCGGGGAGATCTTCTACATTCTCTCGGGATCGACCACCGACGGCAGTTTCTACCTCAGCGGCAGCTATAAGGCCAGCGTAACCCTGAACGGGCTGACACTGACCAACCCCCAGGGGCCGGCCATCGATATCCAGAACGGCAAGCGCATCAACCTCCGCATCGAGAACGAGACCACGAACACGCTCACCGACGGCGCTGGAGGCGACTGGAAAGGCTGCTTCGTGTGCAAGGGGCATACCGAGTTCAAGGGCAAGGGCACGCTCACCGTCAACGGCAAAACCGCCCACGGCATCTGGAGCAAAGAGTATGTGGAGATCAAGAACTGCACCATTAACGTGGAGAGTGCCCTGAAGGACGGTATCAACTGTAACCAGTACTTCCTGATGGAGAGTGGCACGGTGAACATCACAAGTCCAGGCGACGACGGTATACAGGTGTCGCTGAAGGACGAGAAGTCGACGGGCACCACCACTGACCACGAGGACGAGGATTCCGGCAACTTCTACATGACGGGAGGCGCGCTGAAGATCACTGGTCACGGCGGCGTTTGTATCAAGGCCGACGGCACCATCAGCTACAGCGGTGGTTCGCAGGACTTCAACACGAGCGACGTCATCGAGAATGCCGCAACGGGCATCAGCCGTGTGATCACCGTCAACAACGAGGAAGGGGCTGTCTACGACCTCAGCGGACGACGCCTGCCACAAGGCTCTCAAGCCAGGGGCATCGTCATCGTCAAAGAGAAAGGCGCCACCCGGAAAGTGATTCGCTGAACAAAACGGGGCATTCGTTGAACGGATTTGCCCCGTTTTTTAATTTTATTTAATTTTGCATTCCGAAAACAATTAAGGAATGAAAATGGCATTTGAGAAAAACAAGAGGGCAGAGACCATTATCTACATCGTGCTGTGGACCATGCTGTTCATGGCGCCAGTGATGAGCATGTCCGTTCGCAGCGCACAGACAGGTATAGACTTCGACTGGAGTGAGATCTTCCCCGTTTGGAAGCAGTATGCCGTCTTCTTCCTCGTGTTCCTCATCCACAACCACCTGATGGCGCCCATGCTCATCTACCACCAGCAGAAGTGGCGTTACCTGGGTCTCAGTGTGGCCATCATCGTCATCTTCCAGGTCTACCAGTGCAACCACCGTCCAGACTTCCGCAATCGCGGGCCGCGCCCTGAGATGGTGAAACAATTCGAGCACGAGCGACCGCCGTTGCCGCCTGATTTTCAGGAGGGCGACTTCGAGCCAGGTTTTCAGGAGGGTGACTTCGAGCCAGGCGAACCTCCTCGCGACATCGAGCCCTTCCGTCCCGACGGGCCTCGTCACGAAAAAGGGTCTCGACATGAAAAGGGGCCTCGGCGCGAGGGCAATCAGCACCCGCCGCTGATCTTCGGACAGCGCGACATCGTCGCCCTCATCATCGTCGTTCTGATGCTCGGCATGAACCTGGGCATCAAGCTCTACTTCAAGCAGCGCAACGACCAGAAACACCTGAAAGAGCTGGAGCGACGTAACCTGGAACAGCAGCTGGAGTATCTGAAGTATCAGATCAACCCCCACTTCTTCATGAACACGCTCAACAACATCCACGCCCTCGTGGATATCGACCCCGAGAAGGCCAAGTCGACCATCCTCGAACTGTCGAAGATGATGCGCTTCGTGCTCTACGAAGGCAACAAGACGGTGGTGCCCCTTGAGCGTGAGATCAGCTTCCTGCAGAACTACATCACGCTGATGAAGCTGCGCTATACCGACAAGGTGCGCATACAGGTGGACGTGGCCCAGACACTGCCGAACAAGGACGTGCCGCCACTCATCTTCATCACCTTCGTTGAGAATGCCTTCAAGCATGGCGTCAGCTATCGCCAGGAGTCGTTCATCGACATCGCCATCAACATCGACAACGATACCCTCGTCTTCACCTGCAATAACTCGCGCATCCCGCAGGAAGAAGAGAAACATGGTGGCGTGGGACTCGCCAATGTGCGCCAGCGACTCGACCTCATCTACGGTCTGAACTACGAGCTCGATATCAACGACGATCCCCAAACATATTCCGTCAAATTAACATTACCACTATGATCAGAGTTTTAGCCATCGACGACGAGCCGTTAGCCCTGCAACAGCTGACGACCTATATCCAGAAGATTCCCTTCCTCGAACTCACGGGCCAGTGCCAGAGTGCCATCGAGGCCAAGGAGATACTGAACCAGGAGACGGTTGACGCCATCTTCTGCGACATCAACATGCCCGACCTCAACGGTATGGAGTTCGTGAAGTCGCTCGCTGCCCCACCCCTCGTCGTGTTTACCACTGCCTACTCGGAGTATGCCGTCGAAGGGTTCCAGGTGAATGCCGTCGACTATCTGCTCAAGCCCTTCGGCCTCGACGATTTCCGTCGTGCTGCCAACCGTCTGCAGGAACGACTGGCCACACCTTCACCTGCGCCCGTAACCACAGAGAGCACGCAGGAAGACGACACCCTCTTCCTGAAAACCGACTATAAGGTGGTGAAGATTGCCATCTCCGACATCAGATACATCGAGGGCATGAGCGAGTATCTGAAACTCCACCTCAAGAGCACGCCCAAGCCACTGATCACCCTCCTCTCGATGAAGAAGATCGAGGAGCACCTGCCGTCGTACTTCATGCGCATACACCGTTCCTACATCATCAACCTGAAAGAGATACAGGAGGTGAACAAGAACCGCGTCATCATGGATGCCGACACCTATCTGCCCATCGGCGACAACTACAAGGAGGCGTTCAACAACTACCTCAACACGAAGTTCCTGGGGAAATAAATGATCATTTCCCTCCATTTGGCGGACAGAGTTACATAAAAAATGCGAAAAATAGTTGATTTAATATTTTTTTGCACCGCTTTGGTGCAATCTTGACCATTTTTTCACTAACTTTGCTCACAGAATCACAATAAACTTATCTACTTTATTCAAAAACAAAACAAACAAAACGTATGAAAGATTTACAGATGTACATCAACGGCCAGTTCTGCAATAGCAGCAACGGCCAGTGGATCGCCGTGTTGAACCCCTCTACCGAGGAAGTGATCAGTCGCCAGCCCGATGGAACCATTGAGGACGTGAACCGTGCCCTCGACGCTGCCCGCGCAGCCCAGAAGGCCTGGGCCAAGACGCCAGCCATCGAGCGTGCCGGCTACCTGCTGAAGATGGCCGAGGGTATCCGTAAGCGCGAGCAGGAGTTTACCGAGATCATCATGCGCGAGCAGGGTAAGACCCGTGCCTGGGCCTCGATCGAGGTGGGCGCCACCATCGCCTATTTCGAGTACATGGCCACCTTCGCCCGTCACATCGAGGGAGAGATCATCCCCAGTGACCGTCCCAATGAGACCATCCTGCTCACGAAGAAGCCCATCGGCGTCGTAGCAGGCATCCTGCCCTGGAACTTCCCCTTCTTCCTCATTGCCCGCAAGGCCGGTGCAGCCCTCATCGCCGGTTGTACCATCGTCATCAAGCCCTCACAGCTCACGCCCGAGAACTGTACCGAGTTTGCCAAGGTCGTCGCTGAGACAGGACTGCCCGCAGGCGTCATCAACATCGTCACTGGTAAGGGTTCCGTCATCGGCAACGAGATGGCAGGCTCTCCGAAGATCGACATCGTCAGCGTCACGGGTTCAGTCGCTGCCGGTGAGAGCATCATGGCCGCCGCCTCGAAGAACATCACGAAGGTGTCGCTCGAACTGGGTGGTAAGGCTCCAGCCATCGTCTGCAAGGATGCCGACCTCGAGCGCGCTGCCCAGTGGATTGTCGACAGCCGTATCGGCAACAACGGTCAGATCTGTAACAATGCCGAGCGCGTCTACGTACAGAAGGAGGTGAAGGCAGAGTTCACGAAGATCCTCGTCGACAAGATGAAGGCCGTGAAGGTGGGCGACCCCTGCAAGGACGAGACCGTCGACATGGGTCCGCTGGTAGAGGCCCGTGCCCTCGAGAGTGTCACCGAGAAGGTGAATCGCGCCATCAAGCAGGGTGCCCGTCTGCTCTGCGGTGGTGAGCGTGTAGGCACCACAGGTTACTTCTACGCCGCTACCGTTCTCGACAACTGTACGCAGGATATGGACATCATCCACGAGGAGACCTTCGGACCAGTGATTCCGCTGATCGAGTTCGACACCATCGACCAGGTCATCGCCTGGGCCAACGACTGTGAGTACGGACTGGCATCATCGATCTTCACCAAGGACCTGAACGTCGCTGTGAAGGCCTGCCGCGAACTCGAGTTCGGCGAGACCTACATCAACCGCGAGCACTTCGAGGCCATCCAGGGCTTCCACGCAGGTGTGAAGAAGAGTGGTATCGGCGGTGCCGACGGCAAGCATGGTGTCGAGGAATACCTCGTCACGCATGTCACATACCTCGATACTTATGAGGACATGTAAAAAGAATCCCCGCAAGTTGCGGGGATTTTCTTTTAATGACACAGAAGTGCCTGACCCCTTTGTGTCATAAATTTGCTCCTTCTACTAAATGCGTGCATCACAACCCACAAGGGAAGGTTCTCAATGAGTCTGCTTTGTTTGATTTAAAGTACTGCGGTGATACGAGGCACGATCTGCTTGCGTGATAGATTCTCAGTGGTAAAGCATACGCCTTCACGTAACGACGCTCCAAACACAGCCTCGGCCACCCTTTGACTATCCTTGCCAAAATAGATAAAGTAGGTTCCGTTCTCGATGTACGGCTTCACAGCCTTGTCGATTCCTGTGTTAGGCACCAGGTTGTCGATTTTGGCAAAGAGCATCTCAAGGTCTTTTTGCATCAGGACCTCAACCATAGCAGCCAGCATTTGCATGATGAAGGCATCCATTTCTGCCTCTTTATATACAAGACTTCCGAAGCCAATCAAGTGGCCGTTGATTTCATAGTCCTTATAGTCAGACAATAGGATCTCTTCATCAGTCATGCCAGAATAGTCGTAGGCTGCTTCTTCCATCAGATAGTTGATGACTGCCATAGAGTCGCTGGAGATACCTAATTGCGAGGAGAGTGCCAGCCAGGCCACGGAGTCGATGCCGCAGGTGGTGGACTTTGAGAGGTTACGCGTGTCGCTGACGATACCAGCGAGCATGATACGTGCCGTCTCGTCATCGATGGTGACACCCGACTCCTTAAAGCATTCGTAGATGATGGTATTAGTGGAACCTACCATTTCACGGCGCACGTAGGGGATGCCCGCATCAGCGATATCGCCCTCTACATGGTGGTCGATCTTCTGGAGGATGATGGCTTCACGGGCGCCGTCCACACATTGTGCATAGTCCGTGTGATCAGTCAGGATGAGTCGCGTCTGAGGCACTACCGACGTTTTCAGTGCCGGCAGGGTGAAGCCGAAATGCTTGGCAATAAACTGCGTCTCGCGATTCATGGGACTCGACACCTTGGCCTTACAATTGTAGCCGAGTGTCTTCATCAGTTTTGCATAAGACAGTGCAGAGGTGACGGCATCCACATCGGGTGTCTTGTGACCATAAACGAAACAAGTATCGCTTCCCCAATCCAAACTCTTCAGCATAGCCTTGAACTCCGCTCCTGGTTCAGGAGTCCCTGAATCATCGTCCTTGGAGCACGATACAACAGTCATAGCGAGGCTCCCATACAGGATGACGGTTAATATCCAAAGCAAATTCTTTCTCATCATAGGTGCAAAGGTAAGGGATATTTTTGAGACTACCAAAGTTTTTTGGAGCTTTTACCATAGATAGTTTGGTAGAATGGAATAATTTTGCTATCTTTGTGCCCATAAGTATGACTCAATAATATAATCGGTATGAAAAAGGTCTTATCTTGGGTTTTTACCGCAGTCCTGATCTGCAGCGCAGGCACGTTGTCTTCGTGTTTTTACGAAGAGAATCCGGTAGAGCCGGTCAATCCGCAGCCCATGGAGAATCCGGAACGTCTGGAATTTGAGGCCGCACTGTCAGGCGTGTTGGATGAGGCATCTAAGGATGTCCGCCTCGATAAGGGCAGAGAAGTCCTGAAGGGTCTGAGTGATATCATGGCGAGTATGGACGCAGAGGCGCTGAAGGAACTGAAATATGAGATCATCCAAAGCGTCTTATTCAATGCTGAGAACGTCTTCTTTGAGGATCTGAGCGAGGAAGAGAATGCGGTGGTGCGCAAGCGCATGAAAGATCGTTTCGCCATGACCGAGGAGGACCTTAGCGAGATTCCTGGGTTTATGATAATGGATGCCTATAAGGTGTTCGGCCACCTGAAGGTGACCTTTCAGGACGGTAAGGCCACAGTGGGTGAGAGCGACGTCTTTATGGTTGAGCACATCGACAAGGACGGGCGTAGCACCAGTATGACGATGAAGTTCAGCGACGATCAAGACGGCGTGCGCTTCTTTGTCGAACGATACGCTGACATCACTCCCATCGCTATGCAGTTCCCCAAACAGACGGAGGTCATGCTGAAGACTGCCGACGGCTTGGAGATGCCCGGTACCTTAAGCCTGACTTCGATTTCGCCCTTCCAATACATCTCGGTCATGGGTGATGAATGGCACGCAGCCTTTTCACTGACCCCCAGCTTTGATGGTCATCACGACACCTACAACGTGTCTTTCGACCATTATACAGGGGATGTCCTCGATGTTGACATGGATGTGATCTTCGACGGTGTGGAGAAGCTCAACATGACCGTGAGAGGTGCTCATGTTTTTAAGGTCGACATCAACAAATTGAATAGCCTCAACAACCAAAGTGTCTTCGCTGATTTTCTCGCAGTGCTCGATGGCGGTGTCGCCGATGAGTTTCAGGCTGTCATTCACAATAAGATTGTCGCCAAGGGAAAGGTCAATGATATCTCAACCTGTATGAAGGCACTTGACAACATCCGTAACCTCTATGGCAAGAGTCCTGGATACGCCGCCGTAGATGCCTATACACAGCAGATAAACCAGAATGTGGACATCAGTTACTCGCTGAAAGGCCATACCACCGCAGCCCGTAGCAGCTTAGTCACCTACAAGGCAAACGCGGATCAAGAGGAATACCTGCCTTATGTGGCCCTACAGTTCCCTGGGGAGTCTGCACCCATGGTGATCTATGACCGTATGAGTGTGTGGGACAAGGCCAACTACAGGAAAATCCACGACCAGATCAATGTGCTCGGCAAGGAAATCGCTGGTGCTATCTCCATCCTTCAGGAGAAAATACAATTGGTCAAGGACTTAGAGGAGTACTGATATGAGAAAACTCCACGTCGTCATACTGTGTCTGCTGATGACTCAGGCCATCGTCGCCCAGACCAAGATCGTTGTGCTGTCGGACCTCCATCTGATGGCACCGACTTTATTGGTCAAAGACGGCCCTGCCTGGAGGGATCTGCTGGCTGATAGCCGCACCCTGCTTGACTTCAGTCAGCCCTTGCTCGACGAGGCCGTTGAGCGTATCAAGACCATCCAGCCGAAGCTGGTGCTGATCACGGGCGACTTGACGAAAGATGGTGAGACGGTCAGTCATGAGTATGTGGTGAAGAAGCTCGACGAGCTGAAGGCGGCAGGTATCATGACGCTGGTCATCCCTGGCAACCACGATATAGACATGGGTGAAAAGGCGGTGGCCTACGATGGTGAAAGCACCATCCCAATGGCATCGCCCTCACTGGACGAGTTTGCCAGGCTCTATGCCGACTATGGCTACGGAGCGGGGGCAGAGTTTGATGGCCTGTCGAAGACCTACTGCTGCGAACCTGTGAACGGACTCGTAGTCATCGGTATCAACTCCGGTAAGGATGGCAGTCTTTCCAACGGGACGCTCGACTGGGTTTGTAAGCAGGCTTCTGATGCCACAGCTGCCGGCAAGAAGGTCATCGTCATGATGCACCATGCGCTCAACCTGCATATCACCAATGCCGACCTGTTTGTCAACACGACGGTCATCTATCATTCCGACGAGATCCGTCAACGGCTGATTGATGCCGGTGTGAGGGTCATCCTGACGGGTCACTTCCATACCTCCGACATCGCCAAAGACTTTAACGAAAGCCTGACGGAGCCTATCTATGACATCGCTACTGGCTCGCTGGTGTCGTATCCCTGCGACTACCGTGAACTGTCGTTCAGTACAGACCTTTCAGAACTGAAGGTAGCCACAGGTCATATCACCAGCATAGCAGGGAATGACGAGTTCTCTCCCGACAGTGCGAAGGTCCGTCTCCATGAGGCTGCTTTTCGCCCTATGAGGGAGATGGGGATGGCTAAGCTCAGGGAGAAATATAGTGAACAGGGCGTCAGCGTTCTTGAACCGACGGTCACGGTCTTGGCGAATAATATGGCCAAAGCCTTTGTCATCCATGCCGAAGGCGACGAGTACAAGGTCAATACGGAGAAGATCCAAGAACGTTTTTCAGACGACATGATCAACAAGCTGATGCCTGGCTGCTACAATATGCTCTGCAGTATGCTGAAAGACCTGTCGCCCTATGGTGTAGAAGGGCGGGAGAACCAGACGGATGACCTGTCGCTGACCATCAACATGGGGCCGCCAATGCCTGCGGGTATCCATGGCATCGCCCGTTCAGTCGACAGCAAGTGCTGTTATGATCTCAACGGGCGGCTATTGCAGGCTCCACCCACGAAAGGCCTCTATATCCGTGGGGGGAAAAAACAAATGAAATAAACAAATTCTAGAACTTGAACTTGTAACTGAGGCCGAGCATGTGGATGTTGGGCTCGTTGTCGTCGTCATCATCGCGGACAATCTGATAACGGTAGAAGGCACCGAGGGTGTGCTGCTTGGAGAGTTTCCAGTCGAGGCCGACATTGAAGCGGGTCTTCTGCAGGCTCCAGGCATTGAAGAACTCCACGTTGGCATAGGGCGTCACGGCGAGGCCTTTCTTGTCGAACTCGGCCTGTAGCCGGCTACGTAGCACATTCTTGCCCTTGCCGCTGTAGGTATGGCTCTCCCACTCCTCATCGTCGACATCCCAACGGTCGACAGTCTTCGCAGGACGATAGGTGTACTGCCAGCGCTCACGGAGCGAGAACTTGAAATTGCCGAACTTCTGCGAAGCCGTCAGTGAGACATTGAAGCGATGGCGCACGCCCCAGTAGTGGGCTTCCTTGTTGACAGCACCGTTGGTCTTATAGGTAATCTTCTCGTTGTTATCGTAAAGGAGGGTATAGCCAGCCGAGGCCTTGAGCCACTTGGCAATCTTATAGTCGACACTGAGTCCCCCACTCCAACGGTCCATGGTCTTGGTGTTGTCGCGTGTACGCACTTCTCCCTCGAGCCCCAGGCTCCACTGCTTGCTGAGCTTCTTCTCGACCTCGAGCTCGAAGTCGAGACCGAAATCGTCGGATTGCGCTGACGCGCTTAAAGGGAAAAAGGGAAAAAGGGAAAAAAGTAAAAGAAACTTTTTCATTGTCTAGAATTGTTTGAGTTGATCTTTGGAAAGCTTGAGTTCCTCGCTGACGGCAGAGTGGTCGCCTTCGTAGCTGACGCGAATCATGGCCATGTCGCGCAGGAAATCGATGGAGCCTATCTCGACCTTGAGCACCTTCACACCCAGACGCTTCTCGAGATCGGCAATGAGTTCCGGACGTCGCTCTGGCGTGATCAGGTCGATGCGGTCGTACTGAATCATGCGCGAGGGACGGGTCTTGATGTGGAGCTCGCAGAGCCAGACAGCCACCAGGAGGATGGCATTGGTAAGAAGCACCTCGAAGAGGGGCACGTTGACAGAGACGGCATTGACCAGCGAGAGGGCTATAATCACAAAGAGGTAGGTCATCTCGCGTACAGGCATGGCATCCGTGCGATAGCGCATGATGGAGAAGATGCCGAAGAGTCCGATACCCACACCCATCGATGTCTTGCCCTTCAGATCCTCGAGCACGAAGATCATGAAGAAGACAATGAAGAAGATGGCTACGGAGATGAGCATAAACGTGAAGTAGAAGTCGCGGCGGCGGCTCTTACGATAGTACAGGCGGTCGATGATAAGCCATGTGAAGACGATGTTGATCAACAGACGGACAAACATCATCAGGAAGTCGTTGGATAAATTGAAAAACTCCATGTTATTTACGATTTACGAATTTACGATTTACGATTTATTCTTTTAGCAACGGACTACAGGACTTTAGGACTTTTTAGAGCGTTGCCGTCATTATTTTTTCCACACTATGCAAGCGGGGCTTGATGCGATTACGGCGGAGGGTGCTGTCGGTCAGGGCTGAGCCGATGCAGTATTTAGAGAACCCGTGGGGGAAGATGCGCAGCTGGAGCAGCTTGGGAAGGATGGGCGACGGCTGGAGACCATCGCGCTTCAGCTCGATCACAACGAGATTGTCCATCCGACGATCCACACCCGTGGTGAGGTTATGGAAACAGAGATTCGTGTCGATCGTCAGACGCTCGGTCTTGGCCTTGTTGACGAGGGTGATGCGGTCGAAGTGATTCTCAAGATGCTCTGAGAGCCGCTCAGGGGCGTAACGCAGATAAGTACGGATGAAGTCGTCGTAATCGTGGAGGCGGAAGGGGGAAGTGACACCGATATGGGGGTCGAAGCCTTCGGCAGCGATACGTTTCTTCTTCGTACGTCCATGATTGTTCTTGGTCTTCACCTCCAGGAAGTTCAAGCCCACATGGAGGTAAGAGCGCACGCGGATCTTCTGACGCACAAGATGTCCGGCCTCATGGCGGTTGTACATCGCACAGTCCTCCGTATCGTAATAGAGGGTATAATAAGGTGCGATGACCTCACCGTCGACCTGCTGGACGTAGTACTCGTCGCGAGCCAGTGAGAGCAGCTGACAAAGAACGGGCACCGTAGTCACGAACTTCGTGTCGATGCGGTTCATCAGACGGATATCTCTCATCTCGTCGAGTGTAATGGTCTCGTATTGCTTCAGTAATTCAATCATTGTTTTGTCTTTTTGCACTGCAAAGGTAGACATTTGTGCCAGAGCCGCCAAAATAATTCAGCCAACAGCCGATTTCGTTCAACGAAGCGTCAACTCCACAGGACAATGGTCAGAGCCCATGATATCGGTATGGATGGCAGCATCGGCGAGACGCTCGCGCAGACGATCGGAAATGACAAAATAGTCAATACGCCAACCAGCATTCTTCTGACGCGCCTGGAAACGGTATGACCACCACGAGTATTTCACCTCATCAGGATATTTGAAGCGGAAACTGTCAGTAAAGCCAGCTGCCAGCAGTTCGCCGAACTTGGCACGCTCCTCGTCGGTAAAGCCTGCATTATGACGATTGGTCTTGGGATTCTTGATGTCAATCTCCTCATGAGCCACATTCAGGTCGCCACAAAGGATGACAGGTTTCTGAGCATCGAGACGCTGGAGGTAGGCACGGAAGGCATCTTCCCACGTCATACGATAATCAAGACGCTTCAGACCGTCCTGAGAGTTGGGCGTGTAGCAGCAGACGAGGTAGAAATCAGGCATCTCAAGCGTGACGACACGTCCTTCGTGGTCGTGCTCGTCGATGCCGATGCCATAAGTCACGCTGAGAGGCTGGTGACGGGTAAAGACGGCAGTACCAGAATAGCCCTTCTTGTCGGCATAGTTCCAATACGACTGATAGCCCTCAAAGGCCAGATCGAGCTGTCCTTCCTGCATCTTCGTCTCCTGGAGACAGAAGAAATCGGCATCCAACTGACGGAAAATCTCACTGAATCCCTTACCCTCGCAAGCGCGAAGCCCGTTTACATTCCAAC
>JAEEGJ010016309.1_pt1 | contig 17080 bp, 18 predicted proteins | sample 8958761 | NCBI WGS metagenome assembly JAEEGJ01 (sample SAMN16246546, study PRJNA631951) | gut metagenome | biome: gut microbiome; feature: rumen; material: RS-attached | host: Bos | place: Iran: Karaj | collected 2018-10 | reverse complement strand
CTCGTCTTTCGAGATAGTTATAAACTAACATCAACGGGAAAGCGACAAGCAAGCCCGCCTGCGTCGTGAGGAGCGCTTCGGAAATACCATCCGCCAAGAGCACCGGGTTTCCAAAGCCAAACTGCTGGATAGTCTTGAACGTATGAACCATGCCGGAGACCGTACCCAAGAGCCCAAGCAACGGAGCGATTTGTGCACATGTCACAATCGTCTTGAGCGACTTCGAAAGGCTTACATCCAAGCTATGGCGAGTCGCCGTCATGGCATTACGCACGGCCACAGGGCCTTCACCGCGATATTTGCGCACGTTTTCGACCAACGCACGGAAATAGCCAAAACGACGTTTGTTCAAATTGGCGAATGCAGCTTCCTCGCCCACCGCATCCAAATCCTTGAAGAACTTCGTGGTCGAACGCCCTTTCAGCATAAGGTAATAGCCGAATCGTTCAAACATCAAGAACCAGCCCAGCCACCCAATCAGGAATAGCGGGAGCAGCACCCAGCCGCCGCGCAGCAAGATGCTCATGGTCGCTTCGATGACGGAATATTCGTCCATTAATCCTTTTCCTTAATCCAAATAGCGTTGAGCACGGCAAGGCCAGTCTTTTCCATGCGAGTGCGGACAGAATCTGCGATGTTTACAAGCAACGTATGCAAAAGCTGTAACGGAATCGCGACGATAAGACCAGCTTCCGTCGTCACAAGAGCGATGGAAATGCCACCAGCCAAAAGTTTCGGATCGCTCGTGCCATGCATGGTAATGACGTTGAAAAGTTCAATCATACCCATGACCGTACCCAAGAGACCGAGGAGCGGAGCTGTCGCCGCAAAAACGGAAACCCAGCTGAGGCCCATTTCGAGTTTCGGCACTTCGCCAGCAAAAAGAACTTCGAGGGACTTTTCGGCACTTGCACGGTCCTTGAATTTTTTGCCGAGCACAGCACGCAACACCTTCCCCACTTCGCCGTGAGCCTTTTCAGATTCAGCAGTCGCAAGCTTTACATCGCGAGCATCGAGAGCCTTGATTGCCCTGCGAGCAGCCGGGCCGCCAAAGCCCAAAACGAGGAGCCAGACAAAACGCACGAGGAAAATCAAAATACCGAGAATGAACAAAGCCGCAATCGGGTACATCAAGATTCCGCCGTTGTGGAAGAACTCCGCAAAGTCTTCTTTCCACGTGGTTTCTTGATGGTTTGCGAGTTCGCTCGAAAGTTCCGTGCTAAGGAGCACATCGACCGGCACCATCACGAATGCGGAATCAGCGGCACCGGCAAAAGCCTTTGCCACATCCTTACGCGTTTCGGGAGAGAGATTTTCTTGCCAGCTATAGACACGCTTCTTTTCGCCGGCCACCGGGAGCATCAATGCCGACGGATGGAAACCGTTGATGTCGGTGACTTTTGCCATCTGCATTGCAAAGAGGCCGCCCAAACGCATGCGGTCGCCTTCGGCAACCGAGCTGCCGAACATTAGGTCTGCCTTTTCAGTGCGAACTTCGCGCGTAAACATCATTTCTTTCTTGGCGACATCGAGCATCGCACGGGCAATGCGGAGCGGGTCGTCGCGATAAAGGCCCATTTCTTTTTTGACCTTGTTCTGCGCCTCGATGCGTTCAGTCATCTTGAACGGCACGCCCTGTTCCTGGAACTTTGAGAGCATTTCCAAACGTTCCGGGCCAGCGGCAAGCGTGAGAAACTCAGCACGGGCCTTTTCGGCCTGGAGCTTGACCTGTGCCAAGTCTTCGCGGGCCACGCGTACGTCTTCGAGCAAGCGGGTGCGTTCGGACATCAAAGCATCGACGCGTTCCTTGCCGAGCTGGTACTTGTCATTGAAAAGTTCGCGTTCCTTGTTGAACGTTTCGCGGTCTTTCCAGCGGGCGGCGACAGCCATGTCGCGTTTGCGGCGGGTTTCTTCGAGGTCCGCCTTGGCGCTGTTGAGTTCTGCGCGTTTCTTGACCGCATCAATTTCCGTGTTCTGTGCAGCAAAAGAAGCAGGCGTGAAAAATGCGAAGGCAGCAACTACAAGAGGTAAAAGGAAACGTGCACTGGATCCTTCGACTCCGCGCTTCGCGCTTCGCTCAGGATGACAAATCGAAGTTGACAATCTTTCGTCTTTCGTCTGAAGGTGCGAAGCACCGTTCTTTCGTCTAAATACACCGTTCTTTCGTCTAAACATTAGTTAGCCTCCTTCGGGAAAGAGACAGGAATCGTCACAAGTCTCGGGGCGGTCTTTCCTTCGGCGACCTTCATCACGTCCTTGAGGATGGTTCGCATGGCGAGGTCTTCGGAAACATTCTTCCAAGCGTAGCCATCGCCAGCTCTCGTGAGGAACAGCACTTCATTGCCATCGTTACTGACAAAAATCGAAGCGACAGCGCCGTAACGCAAATACGTTCCTGCGACGTTGCGTGCATCCACCTGCAAAAAGCCCTTCCAAACTTCAGTGGTATAACCCAAGCGGATGCGGTCATAAAAGACCTCCATCGTGCGGTTCAACGCGTCATCCGTTTCAATCAAGCCCTTGTGGAGCATGCTTGCGATTTCCTGGATGTTCTTGACGGCCTCATCCGTGCGGTACGGGAAATCAGCCTCGAAGAACGGCACCAACGAGTCGATGACTGTTGCAAGCGAATCGGCGTACTTTGTTTTTTTGCCTTCGTAGAAGCGGATGGAACCGTTCGTCTTGGAACGCGCTGCCGAGATTTTCTTGAGTTCGACATTGAGCGAATCGATTTCGGCCTTTAAGGTTTTGTTCTGCGCAGACAGGGCCTGTACCTTTTTGCGACCGACTTCGACGAATTCGGCATGACGCTTCTTTTCGGCATCATGCATAGATTTTTCGCGGGCAGTTTCGGCTTCAACCGCCTTGATTTGGCGACGAACACTCTCCACTGTTTCCTGAGCCACGGCAAAAACACCCGTAAGCCCCAAACACAACATTACTTTAGGAAGGAATGAAAATTTCATGTGCTATAAAATACAAAAGAATGATGTTAAAAAATTGTTGTTTATTTCAAATATTACAAGAAAAATGGCATTTTGTCACCCCGGCCTCAGGGCCGGGGTCAGTTATTTAAAGAGATTCGCTGCGTTTTGGGCCAAAAGTTTCGCCATGTCTTCGGGATATGCGTGGCTTTCGAAGATGCGGGGTTCTTTCCAGTACGGGAGTTGAAGTTCAACTTTGTACGCAAAAAGCATCTGGTTATGCGCACCGAGCACATTGATATCCTCGTCAGTGAGTTCGCCACCTTGGGCTAGCTTTTCGTAATAGAATCCGTCGCGGTAATACAGACGGTCCCCCACAATCGGATAGCCCATTTCCGCAAGATGCGCTCGAATCTGGTGTTTGCGTCCCGTGATGAGTTCGGCTTCCACAAGCGAAAGCTCCGGCGCTATCTCCGGGCAATTCAAATGACGAACAAGTTTAAAGCGGGTAAAGCATTCCTTGCCGTCTGCACGGTGGTGCATCCGCAAACGAATCGGGTCTTCGGGGTCTTCACGCAATGGCATTTTGCATTCAACTTCGCCTTCCGGGAATTTTCCACGCACCACAGCAAGATAGAACTTGCGGAGCAAAATACGGTCAAGATTTTTCTGGAAGCGGGCAGCCGTTTCGCCGTACCTTGCAAACAAGATAAGCCCACCCGTATCGCGGTCCAGACGGTGCATCGGCGTCGCGGTTTCGGAATCGAATTCACGACGGATAATCGCCGCAAACGTGTTGTAGAAAATGCGGCCCGTATGGTGAACAGGAACGCCCGCAGGCTTTGCGACCAAAATAAATTCATCATCTTCAAAGACCGTTTCAAAATCCGTCGGAACTTCAGGTTCACTGTAGTTTTCAACGTGATACACGACCTTGTCGCTACGATGGGCAATCGTTTCGACATTGGCAACAGCACCATTTATCGTCACGAGTCCGCGAGTCAAGCGGTCTATCCAATCTTCGCGGCTGTGGTACGTAAAGCGGTCGCAAAGGGAATCAAGCAAAAGGCGACCTTCGTATTCGGGACGCACCTCGCTTTCAAAAAACATATCCGCCGGAGCCTTCGCCATGATTATTCCCTGTACAAGTCGTGCTTGATAATGTAGTCATAAACGGATGGTTCAAGACCTTGCGGACGCACGTTTCGATTGAGCAAGAGTGCTCTGCGAATGGCCGTACTTGAATAAACTCCATTAAAACCCTGTTCTGGGCCTAGCCAAAAGAGCGGAGCATAGCCTTTACGATTATGTTGTTCCACATCTGGTTGCGGATAACCGTTACGAGCAAAAACAATCAGTTCAATATCGCGTAAAAGCAAATGACCGTTGTAATTCGTGCCGTAAAAATTGAGTGGGTCACGCCAATGCGGAATACCTTCGTAGGTATCGGCACCCGTGAGCAAACGAAAGTTGATATCCGGGAATTTTTCCTTGAGGCTCATCATAAAAACGTAAGAGCCGCGAAAATCACCCTGTTCTATTTCCAAATCCGAAAGTACCAAACGTTTGTCGCCGGAAAAAGCAAGTTCGAGCATGGCAAAACGGTCTTCAGGACTCGCTTTCAGAATTTTATCCCAGCGATCTGGACTCGGCATAAACCAGACTTCGTCACAAAATCCACGTTCCAGACAAGTTCTCGCCACACGCATGTGGTCCATGTGAACAGGGTCAAACGCACCGCCCAAAACAGCTACATTCTTCATGAAAACTCTCGCACAAACTTATACGCAAAAATATTTGCAAGCACAAAAAAAATTAATAGACAAAGACAACGAACCCAAAATTCATTTGGAATCGCCTACCCGAAACAGTCTTATCCACAAACGGATCATAATGTTCAAGAACCCAGTAATGTCCGATTTCAAACATCAAGAACGTTCTTGAAAAAACAGCCCAGAATGAACCGATGCCCAAGCTCCATTCGTTCCACGAAACATCTCCATTTTCGCTCAACGCATTCGCCCTAGAATAAGAACCCGTCACATAAAATTCGCTCAAAATGTGAGATCCCAATTCTACGCTAAAGGCAGAATGTTCAACTTCATTTTTTTTGCCATCGTCATCTTCTTCTTCATAGCTTGTAAAGCCGTAACCAAGACGCAAAAAAGCATAACCCGGCAACCATACACCAAGCATCGGCTTAATTTGGCAAAGGCCTACGCCATGTCCATTGTCACCGACTCCTGCACCAGAACCAAGCCCAAAAGCACCCCCCAAGAACAAAGGAAACTGCATGTTCATCATTCCCGCTCCATTAGAAGCGGTTGTCTGCCCCAGCGGATTTGTAGCCGTCGGAATTTCCCGTCCCGTCGTTCGAGATCTCTGCGCATATGATGACGACACGCCCACAAGAGCCAAAACAAGTGCAATCGCCATGCACTTTACAAAATTAAAAGATTGATTTTTCATTTTTTTCATGTTAAAGAACCAAAATTAAAGCAAAGGTAAAACCCATTAACGCATTAAAAAGAGCGTCAAATTTTGAAACAAGGTAGTTCTTTTTTGAAAGAGTCCCATCTCGCAGCACTTGAATCAAAAGTTTATCAGAAACAAACAATGTAAAAAGCAATTTAATTACAACCAAAGCGACTATCCAAGCAACGACATCTGAAAAATAAACTAAAGCCGCATAGCCTAAGGACAAAATGCAAGAAAGTAAAATATTGGATTTACGCAATTCGGAATCCGTTGCAGCATTAGCCTTTACAAGATTCAAGAATTCACCAGCCTTTTCGCTAACGGTCTTAAAACTTGCCACAAATTCAGAAATATTATACCCCATCAAGACAATAGATGCGACAAGAGCTATTTTCACAACATAATCAGACATAAACTTATTTTCCTGAATTCAAAATTCGCACATAACTTGCATAGCGGGCTTCGGAAATTTTTCCAGCCTCTACCGCCGCACGCACAGCGCAGCCCGGTTCCTTCAAATGTTTGCAATTGCTAAACTTGCATGTAAAGTGGTCGTCATCGAAAAAACCCGGGAAAATTTTTGCGAGCGCATCCGGTTCCAAGTCCATAAGCCCGATGCTCCGGATGCCCGGCGTATCAATCACGTAACCGCCACCCGGGAAATCAAACAAGCTCGAAGAAGTCGTCGTATGGCGGCCCTTGCCATCGCGTTCGCGGACATCTCCCGTACGCAGTTTAGCATGCGGCACAAGTTCATTGATAAGCGTCGATTTTCCAACACCGCTCATTCCGCTAAACACAGAAGACTTGCCTAGCAGCTCATTACGCAAAACATCAAGACCGTCGCCGCTCTTGACGCTCACGGGAATCACCTTATCTACGATTTTCATGAAATCGCGGATATCCGTTGAAAGATCAGCATCGCCATTTGGCAACAAGTCCATCTTGGTGAGCACGAGCACAAACGGCAGGTCGTTCAAGTTCGCCGCCAGCAAAAAACGATCCATGAAGCCGTAGTTGAATTCCGGCTGCGTCACGCTTGCGACAATGACGACCTGGTCGATGTTCGCCGCCAGCGTCTGCTGCTTGTAAAAGCTATCGCGTGGCCCCGGACGTTTGAGTTCGCTCGTTCGCGGAAGCACGCGGACAACGCAGTACTTTTGCGAACCGACTCCATCGCCTTCGTCCTCCGCGTCGTTCACAAGCCCGAGCAAAACACGGTCGCCCACCGCAGGGAATTCCCCGAGCGTCTTGGAAGTCGTCGCACGGTACATGGCAGTAACAGTAGGCGGTAGGAAGTAGGAAGTAGGAAGTGGGCTCGTTTCGCTTTGGGCTCGGGCTTCGCGCTCTGGGGGGTGAGAATCATGAAGGTTATCATCCTCGCATAGGCAAGAATCCTGAGCAGAAGCAGAACGTACACTGTCATTCTGGAGCCTCGCAGAGGCGATAGAATCCAATGCGTTTACCCCAATCTGTTGCCCTGCGACATCTTCCAGATTATCTTTCGTCTCTCGTCTGTAGGAGCGAAGCTCCGTTCTTTCGTCTAATAACCGTACTTCGCAGGTGCGGCGGTGGACTTCGAGTACCAAGCCCTCGACGCAATTTTCTTCGCCGATGTTCTCGACCGGATTCTTGATGCGCTTGATTTTCGCTTTTTTGAATTCGCGACTGAAACGTTCCTTAATCGGGCGTTCGTCAACGACTCCCGATTCCAATTCTCGCATCACGTCAATACGACGGCTCCGGTGTTCGCGCCGTGACGTGCGGACACTCTTCAAGGGAGCTTCTTGTTCATCGGAATCAAAATCGTTATTTCGCATGTTTCGACAATTTAGAAAGTTTTTCTTCTTCAAGCTCTCTAGATTCTTCCAGTTCTTCTTCAGTCACAGGTCGTCCGCGACGAATAGACTCCATCAAAAAATGAATCGCCTTCAACCGACCGTTGCATTTTTCGATGCAATTGTCATAAAAACCTTTCGTTTTCCAGTCGCCTTCAGGAATATGCTCCGAAGCATACAAGAAATGTTCAACGCAAATAGAAAGCTGCTCGGCTTCCTTCCTCAAATCTTCCAAATTACTCTTCGTGAAAAAAGGCATAGCGTAAAGATAGAAATTAGTAGGAAGTAGGAAGGAAGGAAGGAAGAAGTTGTTAAAGGTTAGGTACTGATGATTAGTGGTTGGTGGTTAGGAAAAATCGAAATTAGTTTTTCACGTAATTTAGACAATTTTTTAAATTATCTGTTGATAAAGGCTTTTTTGCCTTTTATTTTGTTATTATCAAAAGAAAATCTATGCTATCGACACTCCGCACGCTTTTTAAAATGACTCGTCCCGTCAACATCGTAATCGCAGTGATTACGTTGCTTGTCGGCTATGAATTGCTCGGGCACCAGCCTGGCTTCCCCCTTATCGCACAGGCTCTCGCATTTGCGTTCGCCATTGGATTTGCGAACATCCAGAACGATATTCTCGACCTCGAAAGCGATAAGCTTAACCGCCCGGAACGCCCGCTTGTAACTGGGAAAGTGTCGGTGAAAGCAGCACGCACAGCCTGGATAACCATGGCCATTTTGGCTCTCGCCTGCGGGCTTGCGGACCATTTCGCCTCACTGGGCTTTTTCGTATTGCTCGCAGTTCTCCTGATTGCATACAACAAGTGGCTCAAGCATATCCCGCTTGTAAAAAACATGACGGTTGCGTTCCTCTGCACGACACCGCTCTTCTTCGCAGGCATATACACAGTTCTCTTTGAACAGAACTGCGATCCAGACGAATACATCTGGGCCATAATCCCTGCAATTCCATTTGCATTCCTGCTCACGGCAGCACGTGAAATTTACAAGGACCTCGAAGACGAAGCTGGCGACCGCAAAGCAGGCATCATGACGTTTCCGCTTTTCGCCGGTTCCAAAGCTGCAAACAGGCTCGCTGGAGCGATTGTCCTCTTGACCTGGATTTCGCTCCCTATCCCGGTATTCTACATGGACAAGGTGTTCGGGCAGAACTACCCGCTGTTGTTCCTCATCATCACGGGAATCACACTCACGCCCCTATTTGCGGCAACCCTCATTTTTGCCCACAAAAAAAGCTACCGACAAGCCCAAAAGCTTGTAAAGGTAGCCATGTTTATAGGCCTAGTCGCCCTAATCGTTTCCAGCAACTAGCCAGTCTCTAAATCCTACTTCTTCTGTTCCAGGCAAACATCTAAGGCGGTCTTGCCATCTGTTGATTTGAAGTCTAGCATTTCCTGCAACGCAAGCGCCGCCTGCTCCAGTTCCGGAGTCGATACGCATGCGTTGTTCGATATGATCATCTGCAAATACTGTTTCTTTTTATCCAAGTTGCACTCGTCGCCGTAAAGCGAGGCCAGCTTGTACATGCCAGGGCAAGCCTTTATCCCCTGCGGATTCGAATCCACCAAGTTTGCAAGCAAAGTTTTTGCTTTTTCAGGCTGCTTCGCTTCAATCAAGCAAAGAGCCATCCAGTAAAGCGCACCTTCGGCCATTTCGCCTTTTTTCATCAGCTCATAAACCTTCTTAAAGCCGTTGTACGCAAGCTTGTATTCACCACGGTGGTAATCCGAATGCGCAGTATTGAACATCGTTTCGGCTTCGACCATTTTTTCGGCATTGGCATCCGGCTCCATCACTGTCGTCGCAGCATTTCCGCTCACAACGACTTTTTTCGCAAGAATCTTGTCGGACTTGCCAAGCAGTAAATCGAGGCGGTAAATAATTTCTTCTTGACGCGTATCGTGGCGAACCGATTCGTCGCTCACACGCTTCGAAAGCATCGTCACTTCGGCCTGCAAACGCTTTTGCAAAAGTGCTGCCGCATCCAATTGCGATTTCACGCTATCGAGCTGCAATCGCAGAGATTCATTTTCTGCCGAAAGCGCCTTGAACGTCGAATCATTTTTCGCCATCACATCATCGCCAACCGCTTTCATTTCTTTTGTACGCAACACAGTAATGCTACTGCATCCAGAAAGTGTGAGCGACGCAAGAACAAGACCCAGAGAAACATATTTCAAATTCACGATTCAACTCCTACTCAATAATGACACGGAAATGGGCTCTACGATTTTTGGAATACGCCGCCTCATCCGCACCTAAGACCTTCGGGCGTTCCTTGCCAAAGCTTACAGGGACAAGCCTTTTGCCATCGACTCCATACGCAATTAAAAAATCACGAACAGCCATCGAACGGCGTGCCCCAAGCGAAATATTGTAATCTTCCGTTCCGCGAGCATCCGTATGGCCCTCGATGATAACAACAAATCGGTTTTCATTGACCAATACTTCCGCCACTTGAGCTAGCAATATTTTCGCATTTTCCGTCAGTTCCGAACGGTCGTAATCAAAATAAACATCGTCCGACATGATGCGGTTAATCATTTCTTCCAGACGAGCACGTTCCGCTTCGAGCCTCTCCGCTTCAAGACGGGCTAGGGAATCCGCACTTAACGTGTCTGCAATCAGCGCTTCGAGATTCAGCGTCGAATCCGCAGGAACGTCCGCATCCGTTTTCGGAGAAGGGTCCGTTTCAGGCTTTTCCTTGCTGCACCCCCCAAACGCAAGTCCAGCAACCGCCGCCATCAAAGTCCATTTCAATAATTTATTCACAACTTACCTCGTCCCTTATTTTTTCTTTTTCTCGTCAAAATACCAAGACCACGTCGGCGACGTATTTTCGCTACCGTTCGTAATCCGCGTCACGCCACTGCCGTCTTTACGCATAATATAGATTTGATAATTGCCACCGCGGTCACTGGCAAACGCAATCAGCTTGCCATCGGGCGACCAAGACGGGTGTTCATTGTTCCCGGCATTAGATGTCAGCTGCACAATGTCCGTTCCGTCAAGCGCACACGTATAAATATTCATCTTTCCATCATCCATCGAAGTATAGACAATGCGGTCGCCTTCGGGAGACCAGCTTGCACGTTCGTTGTAATGTCCCATGTACGTAATGCGTCTCACGTCCGTACCGTCCTTGCCCACTGCATACACCTGCGGAGAGCCTCCACGGTCGCTCGTGAACAGGACTTCGCTTGCAAACGGACTCCAAGAAGGGCTTACCTGATTCGATTTCAAATGCAAGAACTTTTGGGCGGTCCCTTTTTTCATGTCACCGCGATAAAGTTCCGTCTTGCCATTGTCAGTTACAGCAAACAAAAGTTCTCCCGTTTTCGGATTCACCGCAGGGCTAAACGTCTGCGTGAACTGCGTAAAGAGAGGCGTTTCCTTGCCGCCAAACGCAATAGAATAGAGGCTCGGGCGATTGTTTCTAAAGTTCACATAGACGAGTCCCTTGTTACCTTTCTGCCACACAGGCATCATGTTGATGGAGGAATCGCGAGTAATCTGCTTGCGAGAGAAACCGTCATAATCCGAAATCACGACCTGCTTCACGCCTTCAATTTTCGAGACATAAGCAAGTTTCGTCGTTGCAATACCGCGTTCACCGAACAAACGATAGACGACTTTGTCAAAGAACGAGTGAATCGCCTGACGTACTTCGTAAGGTTTCACGGTATAGCTTTCACCCAGCAGCACATCCTTCGTCTCTGCAGCGTACAAATAACAGTCCAGCTTGATTTTGCCGTTAGAAAGTTTTTCCGCTTTCCCGGTCACGTACTGGCGAGCGCGCTTTTTGCTAAAGAGCACCAGGTCAAAGCGATCCGACGGAACCGCCTCGAAACGCCCGGAGAGATTCGCATCACGAGCAAGAATCTTGTGCGGAGCCTCGCTCGTCCACTTGATTGCAGCCTCTTCTTCAAAAGGCACAATGCCAATCGGCATCGTCTTGAACACGGATATTCCGACATCCACGGCAATCGTATCAATCGCCGCAAACGAAGGCACAGCAAGTGCCATCGCAATCAAAGCAACTAACAACTTCATCTTTTTCATCATAAACCTCAATATATCCTTCGAACTAGCCTAGATTCTATCGCGTTCAGCGAACACTCTAGAACGACCATGCATTTTCATCAGCCACCCTAACCACTAATCACCAACCACTATCAACTTCCTTAGTTCGGCGTAAAGTTAAACTGCAACACGAGACTTGAACCGCTATACGTCGGAGGAAGTTCCGGCAATTTCGAAATTTTCACCGCACGTACAGACAAGTGATCCCAAGTGCTGTTCGATGAAGAACGCTTGAGCAGCACCGCCGTAATTTGTCCAGAACGCTCCACGGAGAACTGCACAGTAGTTTTCGCGTCACGCGGAATCGAAAGTCCGTTCGGCGGATTGAAATTGCTCATAATCTTTTGCTTTGCACGTTCCAAGAACACCTGCATCAAAGGATCCATGTCAATCGGGTTCACCGTCTTCAAGCTAGGCAATTCGAACGATTTCGGCAAATCCAAGTCATTGATGTCGAAATCATCTTTTTCCTTTGGCTTCTTGGCAGGCTTCGCCTCCGTTTTCTTTTCAGTAACCTTTTTCTCCGCTTTTTCTGCGGGCTTATCGACGGGTTTAGTTTTTTCGACCGGCTTCGGTTTATCGACAGGTTTAGTTTTTTCAGGCTTCGCTTTTTCAACAGGCTTTACCTTTTCCGGCTGCGGAGCTTTCTTCGGCACGGGCACACGTTCAGGCGTATCCGGTTTCATCTCAGGAGCAGGCTTTGTTTCAGGCTTTTGCGGAGCTTCCGGCGTAAGCTTTTTCTCTGGAGTCGGTTCTACCGCAGGTTCCTTCGAAGTAACTGTCTCCGGTACCGGTTCTGGAGGCGTTTCGGGAGGCAACTCTGGCGGCGGATTTTCCACCACAGGTTCTGCAGGCGTTTCCGCGACTGGCTCAGGAGGCAATTCTTCCTTAGGCGTTTCTACAGGTACCTCGGGCACAAGTTCCTCTTTCGACGGTTCCGGCGGAATTTCTTCCTTCGGTGGTTCGATTTCCGGTTCCAAAGGTGTTTCCGCGACCACAGGCTGCTTCACAGGTTCATCAATTTGAACAAGTTCAAACACGGGAATTTCCTTAGCGGGCTTACTCGTATCAATGCAATGCAAACCATATAAAGCAAAGACTACAACCAAATGAAATACAACGGCAGACACGATGATTTTCACCATCGTTCCATCGTCTTTCGACGAGAAATACTGAATTTGTTCCTTATTTTTATTCATTTATTCAATTCGTCTTTGGGAGTCATCGTAAGGAATCCAAGCTTTGTCACGCCGAGCTTTTGCACCTGCGTCACCACCTTCATCACGAAACCATAGCTTACAGCCTCGTCCGAGTTGATGACTACAGCCATTTCGCCATTCCACAGCGACTTGAAAATGCTTTCGAAACTTTCCATATCCACTTGCATGTCGGCAATGAAAATTTCAAGATTCTTGGTGATGGACACCTTCAAAAGTTTTTGCTGTTCCATCGTCGGAGCTTCGACTTTCGGGAGGTTGACCTTAACGCCTTGGCTCATCAACGGTGCACACAAGATAAATACAATCAAGATGGCGAACACGATATCGATCATGTTCGTGAGGTTCAGTTCCTGCTTAAGGTCTTTACGGCGGCGGCGTTTCACGCATCCTCCTCGGAAACCCCTTCGACAGTCAGCAAGTCCCCTCTTTTAAACAAACTTAAAACTTGAGACCCGTAATTATAATACGAAGTTTCATTTTTTCCGTTACACGAAGTAAAGTAATTATATCCGGCAGAAGCAGGGATGGCAACGACAAGGCCAGCAACAGTCGTGATAAGAGCCATGGCAATGCCCGGAGCGACAACCGTCAAGTCCGCAGAACCGTGATGCCCGATTTGGAAAAATGCAATCATTATACCCCAAACGGTACCCAGCAGTCCAAAGAACGGAGCCAGATTCGAACTTGTAGCAAGGAACGTCAAATAGCGGTCTTCGCCCATGCGAATGCCCTCGATGGAACGCTGGATGGCATCCTCAAGGAGTGATGCTCGGTGCTGAATGGATTCAAACGTCACCTTGCCCTTAAACTTGGATGCTTCTTTCAGAATTTCGGCACTCAATAAACGCAGTGCGCTATTCTTAGAAACATCACATAGCTTTTGCAAATCGGAGAATCGTTTAATTCTAGAAAACTCCCTGAAAAAAGCTGAATTTGCACGCAAGTTCGACTTGTATTTAAAGAACTTCACGATAATGATTCCCCAGGAACCCAGCGACATAAAAGCGAGAATTCCAAGAATAATCATTGTAACAATATCAGACTGGGCAATCATCTGCAAGACAGGAACTGTATTGTTCAAAACAACCTCCAAAATTTTATTTTTTTTTACAGAGTACGGATACAAGATACAAAAACAAAAAAATAAAAAATCAAGTATCAGTACTTTTTTTAACAAATGTAAGAAAAGTACATCTTTGTCAAAATATTTTTGTATATTAAAATCACATAAACAAAATGGATAAACATCCAAGGAGATCTAAAAATGAAAAAACTGTTCGCATGCCTCGCTCTTGCAGCTCTTTTCGCAGGCTGTTCCAGCAATCCCCCGCAGCAGACCCCGCAAGAAAAGCAAGCTAGCCTTCTCATCGAAATGCAGATGCAGAAGAAATCCTATCTCAAGCAGCATATCCCGGCTGGTATCGGCATCGGCGAATCCGCTGACGAACAGATAGCCCTTGAAAAAGCAGACCAGAATGCTCGTGTCGATCTCGCCAAGTCCATCGACGCACACACCAAGGCTCTTATCAAGAACTTCAAGGAAGACGTAAGCGATCAAATCGCCGAACACTTCCAGAGCACCTCCAAGACGACCGTAAGCCAGCGTCTCAACGGAGCCACACTCGGCGACGTCAAGGTTGAAACGACTCCCGACGGCAAGTTCAAGGTCTATGGAGTCATGACTCTTGACTCCGACCTCGTCTCCGAATACATCAAGATGCTCGAAGAACAGGAAAAGAAGGACGAAGCCGAAAAGGTCCGTGCCGCTGCTGAAAAGGCATACGCCGAACTCGATGAAATTGAAGACTAATCCCGTTTAAATTTCAATCAAATTTAAAGCCCCGACCAAATGTGTCGGGGTTTTTCGTTTGGGTGCAAAATGACGCGACTGCGATAGATTCTGCTTTACCGAAGTTTATCAGCATTACCGGTGTTCGTTCGTCGATGGTTCCATGCCACGGAAAAATGCAAGCCCGTCAAAGTTGTCCTTAAGAGCTTGCACCGTAGCCCCAATCATATAGAGGCTCCCGGTAATAAGAACCGGCGAACCATCCGTGACACAAGCTTTCACCTCGTCCAGATACTCGCGGGAAAATTCGCCTGCACTCGCTACGTTCAATCCCAGCTTTTTAAGCTCGTCTTGCAAATCGTCAAGTTCGCGGAATCGCGGGTAAGGCGTACGCGTGATATGCCAATGGCTCACGTGCGGGGCCATGAGCTTGAGCATCTCGCCCACATCCTTGTCGCGGAGAGCACCGAATACGCAATGGAATTTTTGATTCGGATAATACTTGTCCAACGCTTCGACCAAGCGGCGGACCGCATGGGAATTATGAGCTCCGTCCAAAATAAATTGAGTCACGCCGTTGCAGTCCATCAACTTTTGCATACGGCCCGCCCAGGAACGCGTCGCAAGAACCTTGAGAGCAAGCGTATCGTTATATACAATTCCTTTATTCGCAACAGCATCCGCAGTAGAATGGTCGTGCGAACTTTGCAAGAACAACTCCGCCGCTTTCAAGGATAGGCTTGCATTTTCAATGTAATGTTGTCCTAAATTCGGAAGTTCGATATCATTACGGATTTTAGGGACGACACAAGAGCAGCCATGCGAAGATGCAAATACCTTGGCTTCAGCGATTAAAGCATCGTTCAAGCCGCCCAAAACAAAAGTCTTGCGGCAGCCGTTCAAAAGAATACTTTGTGCAGAACCCGCCACGCCCATTTTTTCTTTGAGGATTGCAGATTCCGTGCTGCCGAGAACTTCTGTATGTTCCAGCCCAATGCTCGTAAGCACAATCAAATTGCCATCGGCAACAGCAGTACTGTCCAAACGACCGCCCATGCCCGCTTCAAGCACTGCGACATCAATATTTTGTTCGGCATAATAGAGGAACGCGACAATCGTCAGCACTTCAAAAAACGTCGGTTCCACTTGCACGTTTTCAGCCGCTGCCTTGACCTGCATAATCAAGCGGTCGAGCGATTCCTCATCTATCGGCAAATCGTTCACGCGTATGCGTTCGCGCATGCTCACCAAATGCGGGCTCGTATAAAGTCCTGTCTTGATGCCGTGCGCCTGCAAAATTCCAGACAAATAATAGCTCGTCGAACCCTTGCCGTTCGTGCCAACTACATGAATCGTCTTAAACTTTTTTTGAGGATTTCCGAGGACTTCACAAAGTTTACGAGTCGTAGTAAGTCCCGGCATCATCCCGAACATAAGCCGGGAATTCAAATATTCCAATCCGTTTTGAAGCATGGGCTTAATTTAGAAAAAAGACGAGAGACGAAAGAAGAACTTGAACGAAGTGAAAGTGTAAGTAGGAAGTGATTAGTGGTTGGTGGTTAGTGGTTGGTGGTTAGGAACAGTGAGCTACGAGCAACGAGCGATGAGACTTGAGTGATGTAGACTCTGTCACTCTGGAGGCTTGTAAAGCCGATAGAGTCCATAAACGCAGTGGATCCTATCGCGTCGGCTACGCCTAGCTCCAGGATGACAATTTACTATCCCTTGATACCAGTAACCTGCTCCCTAACACCTACATAATTGATTACATTTTACGTGCTTTAATTTTAAATCAAGGGTTATTTATATGAAAAGTTCAGCAAAAGCTGTTGCTTTGCTTTTCTGCGTTTTTGCAGCTACATCCTTCGCCAAGGTCGATCCTTTGGCTGCCCCCCAACACTACAACTACCGCGACGCGGGCAAGCAAATGAGACGTATATATTACGGAGACCTCCAGCGTACGCTCTACTGCGATTGCCGGTACATCGACAAAAAGACCGTCGATTTCAGCAGTTGCAATTTCAAGCCCCGCGAAAACGAAAAACGCAAAAGTTTCAAGCGCGCCCAACGCATCGAATGGGAACATATCGTCACTGCACACAACATGGGCCAGCACCTCCCCTGCTGGCGTGACGGCGGTCGCAAGAACTGCAGCGCGAACGACACTACGTTCAAAATAATGGAAGGCGATTTGCACAACCTCTACCCAGCCATCGGCGAAGTCAACGGAGACCGTAGCAACTTTATGTTCAGCCAGTGGACGAACAATCCCACCCCGATGTACGGAGAGTGCGAAACCATCATCGACTTCCAGGAGAAAAAGGCCCAACCGCGAAAAGAAGTCCGAGGCCTAATTGCTCGTGTTCATTTTTACATGGAAAAAACTTACAACATCAAGCTTTCCAAGCAAGACCGCAAACTTTTCGAAGCATGGGACAAAATGTATCCCGTTACAGAGCGTGAATGCGAACGCGACCGCCGCATTTTCAAAGTCCAGGGCGACCACAACCCGTTCGTCTTCGAAAAATGCCAAGAAAAAGCCAATTCAACTGAAGCCATCCAGCAGGCCGAACCAACTGAATCCGTTGACAACCCATAAACATTTGACTAAATTTGAAGTCCAAATCTCGCATGTCGTGCCAAGCTCTGCCAACATGCGAGCGTAACCAAAGAGCTTCCTCAAAGAGGTAAATATGTCCTCCTTCCGCGGACCTAAAGGTAAAGTAGCACGCT
>JAEEGJ010016307.1_pt1 | contig 17083 bp, 11 predicted proteins | sample 8958761 | NCBI WGS metagenome assembly JAEEGJ01 (sample SAMN16246546, study PRJNA631951) | gut metagenome | biome: gut microbiome; feature: rumen; material: RS-attached | host: Bos | place: Iran: Karaj | collected 2018-10 | reverse complement strand
GGCAAACAGACGACATAACAGTCCGTTTGCAAAAATAACTGAGACCCTGTCTCCCAATGGATATTTGGCCTTTGTTTGATCTTATTATAATTATGTTTTAGTGCTTAAGAAGTTTCGGACTCAAAATAACCTCATCAGGTGGAATGGGTGACAGGTTAAGTGAGGACAGTAGTAATTTAGCGTCCTTAGAGTCCATCAAATCAAACGGCGTCTTATCTCCGAGATTTTCTCGGAGGACGCTGTTTATGTGGCAGCATACTAGATTGACATCATTTGTAGTCAGCTTGTTAAAGCTTGTACCTTTTGGAAGGATGCATCTGATAAGCCTGTGATTGTTTTCTACCTGAGGTTTCTGCCATGAAGCCTGAGGGTCACAGAAAAACAGATGTGTACGTATTATGCCGGATCTGGTATGCTCAAGTGCGTCAGGATTCTTGAATTCCACGCCGTTATCAGTAAGTATGACCGAAAATAAGCGTTTGAACGCCGCGATGCCTATTAGGTCGGTCAGTGCGTCAAAAACCTGGATAACGCTATTCTGAGAGCCGTCTTTTAATAAGAAAATAAGCATAAAACTGGTCTTCCTGAAGATCATGGTGAGCAGAACTTTGCCTTTCTCACGACTGCCCTTGACGGTATCCATTTCAACTACTGAGAGCTCAGGATTGGCTTCTATATAGGAATTAAAATCCTCTATTGTACGGCCCTGACGATACTGGTACTCTAACTTTGTGAGGATCCTTCTGGGACGCCCTTCACGGTAAACAACTTTCTTAGGTAGATCGATGTTACGCACTTTGAATACGTTCTTATCAATGTAGTTGTAAAGGGTTCGTTCTGAAATGCCAAGCTCTTCTGAATGGGCGGTGCATATGTGGTTCAAGGACTGTCCTTTGGCAATCAGAGGCTCGATGATATCAGCAATCTTACGTAATTCGGCAGGTGTTTTCCTGACACCGGAATGAGCATCCTTAATGGATTTGTGATGGGCAACGTTGGCCTTGTGTGCAGAGTAATAAGCTTTGATTTTCTTGCAAGTCTTCTGCTTCTTGCATATACCGCATACATAAGGGGGCTTATCCAGCAGACTGCACTGTGAGGATTCATATGAGGTACATATGGTGGTGCATACGACTCCTTCAGGGCAGTACTTACATCGTGCTGCAAAACAGCCATGTGGGCCCGCCTTGGAGCAGATAGTGTTCCTCTGACAGGTACCTTCTTGCAGGCAGTCATTTTCACCGGGAAGTGGAAGACGGCGGATAAAACATCGGTAATGGAGAACTTCCCTGGCAATTGTTGAGGGAGAGCGCTCAAGGCTTCTTCCTATGGCAGCAAACGAATAATCATTGTAGATCATTCTTTCGATAAAAGCACGTTCAGGTAAGGTTAACTGTGTAGACATGCTTACTCCTTTCCTGATCAAACAAAGGTAACTATAAATATACTACTTTGCAAAAGTAACTGCCAGTTTGCAAGTGTAGTTGCAAGCAAAAAATAGCAATTAAAAAAACATTTTAAGAAATTTATATCAGGAATTAAGTGATATTTTCAATTATTATTTAAAGGAAATGTTATGAGCAATAAAACATTTGTATCACCGGAGATTGAGAAAAACACCATAGAGGAGCTCTCAAAACAGCTTATAAAGGCAAACTCGGAACTGAAAAAACTCCAGGAAGAACGTGAGATAATGTTTGCTAATATTTCGCATGACTTAAGAGCTCCGATGACAGCCATCAGGAGTGCTGTGGATCTGGCTTTAAGTGAAGAAAATCCGTCGCGTGAAGACCTGCGTTCAACGATTGAACTGATAGACCGCAGGTCTAAAACATTGGAGGCTCTGGTAGATGATATGTATTTCCTGTACAGTGTCTCAAATGTACCAAAGTCCCTTGAATTTGAAAAAATAGATGCAGTACCTTTTTTGGAGGAGTATTTCTATGATTTACAGATTGACTCCAGGTTTGATGATTTTGAGATGCTGCTTGACATAGAGCAGGGGCTGGAGTGTGAGATAAGTATAGATATACAGAAGATGATACGGGTATTGGATAATCTGTTTACAAATGCGGCGCGGTATTCTGTAAGAGACTGTGACGGAAATCCCATTAAAAAACCTGCCATCAGACTGAAGGCAGGTCGTGATAATGACAGGTTGATGATATCCGTTATGGATAACGGCCCGGGTATACCTGAAAAGGATTTGCCGTATGTTTTTATGAGAACCTACATGGTCTCCAATGCCAGGACTCCGGAGTCCGGAAAGAACGGCAGCGGTCTCGGACTCTCAATAGCAAAGACTATAGTTGAAAAACATAACGGAACTATAGAGTGTAAAAGTATAGTTGGTGAAGGAACTGAGTTTGTGATATCACTGCCGGTGTGCTGTTAGTTTTTTATCTGAAATGACAAGCTCCTGCGTGCAGTACTTCAATATACTTTTTCTATGCGTTATAATAAGGCAGGTCGGTCTTGGAGTCAGTTGCTGCAGACCGCTGATAACCTTTTGCTCGGTAGCCTCATCCAAAGCTGAAGTAGCCTCGTCCAGTATAAGGAACGGGGCTTTTTTGATGAAAGCCCTTGCTATGGCAACTCTTTGCGCCTGACCTTCGGAGATACCGAAGCCCTTTTCACCGATAACAGTGTCTATTCCGTCAGGAAGCTCGCTGATAAAGTCATAGGCTGAAGCAAGCTTCAGGGCATCTTCTATTTCTTCGCTAGTGGCGTCATGCTTTCCTGCTAATATATTTTCCTTTATAGTTCCGCTGAAAAGAGTGTTGCCCTGCGGTACATATGCAATATACTTTCGGATGCCGGCCGATCCGGGAGTCTCTTCACCTTGAGGGTTGTAAAAAGATATGCTTCCGCCGGTAGGCTTTACAAAAGACATGACAAGCCTGATAAGAGTAGTTTTGCCAATACCGGATTCACCCATTACGACTGTGGAGTCACCGGGCTCAATCCTAAAGGATGTGTTTTCCAATACAGTCTCGGTATCATAAGCAAATGTTAGATTGTCCACTTTAACACCTAAACGGGTAGTATCAATATTTACATCCAGCTTTTCTTCAGCAGGGATTTCGGACAGTTCCATAATTCTCTCTGCAGATGTAAATAACGAAACAAGTTTGGGTATCTGGTGAGCCAGCTGTATAATAGGTCCCTGCACTCTGTTTACCAGAGTCAGGAAAACCGACATAGTACCGTAGGTTATAACCTTCTTTGATATCTGAAGTGCGCCATACGTAAAGGCGGAAAGATAGCCAATCTGAAACGCTAATCCGATGGTGGTTGATCCCATTAATCCGGTCTTTGATCTTTTAAAAACCCATTTGAATCGTTCTTTCCTGAGCTCAGTCAGCTTGTCCACAGAATAATCTTCATTTGTAAAAGCCTTTACTATCAACAGATTTGCAAGACTTTCCTGCAGAAAAGAGTGATAAGCCGATTCGGATTCTTGGACCTTTTTTTGAAGCCCTTTGAGTCTTCTGGCAAATAACCAGGAAACACCTACAGAAACAGGAGCTACGATCAGTGCCAGCAAAGCAAGAAAATGGGAATAGTAGAAAAGTGTAAAAAATACCATTATCAACTGAACGGAAAGTTCTATGATACCGGGTAAAGTGTAGATAACACCGTCGGCTACATTACCTGCATCGGATGTCAGCCTGGTAACGATGTCACCGGTGTGGTATTTGTTTACAGTGTGCCATGAAGCACGTATGATCTTATCATAAACGGATTTCCTGATCCCGAAAGAAACCTTTTCTTCGATCAGGGTAGACAAAAGAGACCCTGCGGCACCTATCAGCTGCATGGCCAACATGATAATAATGTATAAAACTATGATACCGGTAATGCTTAAGCTTAAAGAAGCATTATCTATGATCTGCTTGGAAAGAATAACTGTATATAGTGAAGCGCCTATCACTGCTAAATTAAATACAAGCATCAGCAGGATGCGAAAACGGTATTCCTTTGCATTGTTTAGGACCCATTTTAATGAATGAAAATATTTCTTTAAACGTTCCTTCATATAAAATCCGCCTCTTCTAGTTTTTGGAGAAATTCAATGACTGACTGCTCACATTCCTCACGGGAGACGTCGTATTCTATAAGTAGTTTCTCGATTATATCGTTTACGCTTATTTCGTCTTCGAGCATATCCAGGATTATACTGCCGACACCTTTAATGACATAATAATTTCCGGTGGTAAAGTCAAGTATGACCTTTTCACCGTTAAGTATTGTAATATCTAATTTTTTCTTTGATCTTACAATTGTGTTTTTGTCCATTATCTGATAGTTTCCTTTAATATGTCATTTTACATCATAATCATAGCTAGTTTATCATAAAACGATTTATTTTACAAGTATAATAGCCCTGTTATTTTAAAAAATTGGCAATATCTACTATATATATAGTAATCTTAGCAATAAAGTGCTTGCCGTTACCGATGAAAAATGCTATAATAGATTCTGGGATGTAAGGGGGTACTATGCCCTTTTATAGTGTTCACCGCACTGTACAGGCATCCAATACATAATATGCAGGAGGTGTTTGTATGCGTTATATCATCACAGGTAAGAATATCGAAGTGACAGAAGGTTTGAAAAACGCAATTTATGAGAAGATTGGTAAGCTTGAGAAGTATTTCAAACCTGAGACAGAGGTAAGGGTTACCTTCAGCGTACAGAAAAAAGATAAACATAAGGTAGAGGTTACTATCCCGATAAAGGGTACTGTTATCCGCGCAGAAGAGGAGAGCACGGATATGTATGTATCCATCGATCTGGTAGAAGAGATCATCGAGAGACAGATAAAGAAGTTCAAAAACAAGATCATTGATTCGAAGCAGACATCATACGGACTGAGTGAGGCATTTTCTACAGAGGCTCCTGAGGAGGAAGAAGAGATAGTTATCACCAGGACAAAGAAATTTCCTATGAAGCCCATGGATCCTGAAGAGGCTTGCATAGAGATGGAGCTTACAGGACATAACTTCTTCGTTTTCAGGAACTCTGAGACTGAGCAGGTGAATGTCGTATATAAGAGAAAGGGCAATACCTACGGTCTGATCGAGCCAGAGTATTAATCAGGCCGACTGAAGACATTTTAGGGGAGAATATACAAATATATCAATTTTGTAGTTTCGGGGAGATTTTAAGGAAATGATTCCTAGTATTCTTTTGGCACTGACGGTCATAGTGGTTATGGTCGATGTACTGGTTGGCATACATCGTGGCTTTGGCTTCAGTGTGGTCAGGCTTCTTATATGGATAGCCGGTTCGTTTATCTGTGCTTTGTTTGCCAGGTCCTTTACCGTTTGGCTTTTGATGAAAATAGCTAATGTACCTGACATGAAGACATTTGCATCCGACACCTTCAGCGGGATGCTCACGGATACCACTAGTGCAGTCGGGACTCACCTAACAGGCACTTTAGTATCGTTTATGGTACCTGTGGTATTCATAGGAATGTTTTTAGCAAGTAAATTCATTACCTGGATTATTTATTGTATAGTAAAGCAGATCATTAAAAAAGCTGCAAAGCGTGCAGAGGCGCACAATGCAGCGGTTGACGCAGTAAAGGCTATCAGGAGTTCTGAGATGCCTGATGCCGAGACCTTGGAGCAGTCACCCATACCTCAGCCGTCATTTGGAACAGAGGAACATGATTCTGATTTCGGTACATTTGGCATCTATCCCAAGGAAGAAGAATCCGAGGATGATGAGGATGAAGACGATACTGAAGTTACAGCTGCAGAAACGGTTGATGATACAGTAGCGGATGGATTTGGCACAATAGTTGAAGCTTCTAATGAAGCAACTGAGACTGAAGATTCAGAAACTGAACCTGACCTGAGCGGTGATGGATTTGAAGCTATAGCAGCTGCCAGCGAGGACGGTTTCGAGTCACTTGCCAGGGATCAGAAGGTTGAAAAGGTTGAAGAGGTTAAGCCTGTAAAAGAAAAGAAACTGAAAAAGAAGCACTCATTATCCATGCTTCTTATGAAAAAGTCAGTTCTTTCAAGTGTTTTAGGCGGTATCCTTGGAGCTCTCATTTCATTGTATGCCTGTGCGATCATCTTTGCTCCTGTTTCCGAGATGGTAAAGATATTCTCAGAGGAACAGAGCGGAGAACCGATGGTCAATCTGGTTACGACTTTTGCTTCGGTAGACACAGATGAGTTTTTCAAAAATGCCTTTAGAAAGGATCCTGAGCCTATAACCGGCATAGTCCGGGATTTTGAGATTACAAGTGACATCAGCATCAGACCGGAGGATTTCTCTGAGGCTATAGATGATCATGAAAATACAGTAATTTATTATATTTATAAATACTGTGGAGCATCAGGAGCTGCTTCCTTTATATATAACAAGCTTACACCGATTAATATAAAGGATATAAAGCTTAATACCCAGGGTGTTACAATCTACAACTTCCCTGATACATTAAGAAGTTATCTTGGATTGCTTGGACCTGCTGACGATCTGGTGGATTATATGTGTTCGGGTAAGGGCTTTAGCATAGAACTGATCGACAAGCTGGAGGTGTTCTTCAATAACTTGATTCAGGAAAAAGGTAAAGGCGAGATCCTTACTTCTGCAGATAAGACCGCTATAGTAAACAGCCTGATCATAAAACTTAAGGATAAGGTTGCGGAAGCTCCCGAGATGTTCAATGTGGATTATGTTTATGAGATGCTTTCACCTTGTGCTGATATAGATGAGGCTAAGGAAAAGATCACTACTATATTTGATCTGATGAGGAGACTTATCAGAGCAGGAATGTTTGATTGACCTTAATAAAATAAAATCTTCTAAGAAGTATTAAGTAATATTTCTTAGAAGTTTTTTTTAATCTGTTAAATTTTCAATCGTCTTCCATGTATCCGCAGCCAATTTTCAGTTCCTGACCGCTGAACTCTACATGGCATTCAAATCTTTCATCGTTTATGGCTATATACCAGAGTGAGCCGTCTGACTCGCCTTCGTCCTCGACATAGACATAACCCTTTTGTTTTACGTCTTCTATATAGGAAAGAGCATCATCTCTGGTAACATCGGTGTAAACTATGCCGGTATACATGCTGCTGTCAGATCTGGATTCGGAAGAGAGGTATGAACCTTTACTGAATCTGGGGACATACTGCAGCATTGTAGTGGAATAAAGAGAGTCTGTTTTATCTTCATCATCTGCACCGCCATCATTAAAGCCTGAGCCAAGTACCAGGGACTGACCGGTAAATGTTACTCTTACCTCCCAGGAATTATCCTTTGAAGCGATGAATGCTATGGCATCTTCGGAATAGTTTTCGATGCTGACATTGGTAAAGCCGGAACTCTTAAGGGAGCTTATGTATGACTTTATATCATCGGCGGAGACGCTTGAAAAAGTTGCATAATCGTATGTGCCCGCATAATCTATGTTGTCAAGCTTCCCGGCAGTAAACATCGGCAGCCATATAAGGAAAGTTTTGTCCCAGCACTCGTTGCGGTCCAGACCTTTATCGGCAGAGTCCGGAGCAGAAGTGACTGCTTCAGGTGTAGTGGTGAGTTCTGCATCCGGAGCGTCAGTTATTTCTGCTATGGCTTCGGTCGGAGAAGGAGTAGTGTCGTCACTTATGCTTGTATCAGGTTGCTTGTTGTTATCGGTTTGCTTATCCTGCTCTGTACTGTCAGTTTTATCAGACTTGTTCGTATCCTTGGAAGGATCGCTGACAGCATCAGGTTCATTTTTGCCTGAGGCAACCGGAGTGACTGTTTCGTTCGATGTGGGTGTGTCACTTTGACCTGTTTTATCCCAAGGGGTCCCTTTGGTGTGGTCTTCATTGCACCCTGCCGCTAAGATAAGTACGGCGGACATGAGCAGAGTACAGATTAGGAGTTTCTTCTTATTATATATTTTCATGATTATCAGAGTCCTTCTGTAAATGTTTTTTATATGATACTATTTATCAGATTTAAATGCAAGAGATATTTAGGGCAAGATTGAACGGCTTTTGAACTTTTGACCATAGCATCATATTATAATAAGTAGAAATAGCGTTTGACTAAATCCTTTTACTTTGATATACTTTCGATGTAATCGTGTGAAATTTTATCGTTTTAGCATAAAAAGAAAATTCTCTGGGAGGCATATCATGAGACTTAAAGAACTTGCGGATTTTAACAATATAGTAATACAGGGACACGACAACCCGGATGCTGACGCTGTAGCTTCCTGTTATGGCCTGTATATGTATTTCTTGTCGCTTGGGAAAAAAGTCAGGATGATATATGGCGGGAGAAATGAGATACGAAAGAGTAATCTGGTTCTGATGTTGGACAAATTGAACATACCTTTTGAGTATACAAAGGAATTGGATGAAATACCGGAGCTTCTGCTTACTGTGGATTGCCAGTATGGAGAGAGAAATGTGCAGAAGTTTGACGGGAAAACGGTGGCAATAATAGACCATCATATAGCCATCCCTCGCAGTATGATAAAAAGGGCAAGTGACGAAGAAACTGATGATAATGATGAATTGGAGCTTGTAGAAATCCGGGATAATTACGGAGCTTGTGCTACTGTGGTTTGGGATATGTTAAAGGCTGAAGGATTTGAAGCTAAAGAACATGAAGAGCTGGCTACAGCTCTTTACTACGGGCTCTTTATGGATACCGGTAAGCTGCAGGAGGTCAGACATCCTAAGGATAAGGATATGAGGGATGAACTTGAGTTCTGCCTAAACAGAAATATTTTGACCCTGCTTGAAAACAGCAATATATCTCAGGAGGAACTGAAAATTGCCGGAGATGCCATGTCAAAGGTTGATTTCTTAAAGGGAAAAGCATTTGCTATAGCAGAGGCAGAAAAATGTGATCCCAATATCCTGGGTATAATAAGCGATGCACTCATCGAGGTTGATTCAATAGGCAGCTGTATCGCACTGTGTGCTTTGGATGACGGTGTAAAACTGTCCTTAAGATCATGCGAGAAGGAGACACGTGCCGATGAATTGGCAAGATTTGTTACGGAGGGTATAGGCTCCGGTGGCGGTCATATGAGAAAAGCAGGCGGATTTATAGTAAATGATCTGCTGACAGAAGAATTTCACAGACTTATAGGCGACAAATGTGAGGATATGGCATTTGCTGCCCATGCGGTACTGACGCTTCGCATAGATGATTACTTTAAGAATCAGGAATATATATATGCCGGTACTGATGCAGTGCCGGATCTTACAGGTGAAAAAGTTTACAAAAAGAAATGCCTGCCGATAGGCTATGTTAAGGCTACTGATATGTATCCCGAAGGGACTGCGGTTACAGTCAGAATGCTTGAAGGTGATCTGCCGTTTGTCGTAAAAAGCGATACCTATTTTATTATCGGAATAGAGGGAGAGGTTTATAAAAATGACGAGGAATATTTCCTGTCACATAATACTCCTACTGATGAGCCGTATATTTTCAAGGGTGAATATGCTCCCACAGTACATACTGCAGTAAAGGCAGAAACCTTTGGCGATGAGGAGCATACAAAGAAATCTTTAATGGATTATGCAAAGACCTGTATACCTAAGCAGGGGTCTTATGTATGTGCGAGACAGATAAATAAGCGAACTAAGGTCTTTGTTTCCTGGAGTGATAACTATATGCTGGGTGTACCGGGAGACTATCTGGCTGCCCGCAAAGAGAATCCTAAAGATGTATATATAATCAATAAGGATATAATGGCTAAGTCATATGAGCTTGTAGAGAATTGAATACTGTAAATATGAGGAAATCAAAATGGAAGAAGTACGCAAATACTGTGCATTCATAAGCTACCGTCACAAGGAGCTGGACAAAAACATTGCAAAACAGATACATTCGAAAATAGAGCGATACACTGTACCTAGGGAAATGCGTGAGACTTGGGGCGGAAAAAAGCTTGGCAAGGTGTTCAGGGATGAAGAGGAACTGCCCGTATCGAGCAACCTGTCCGACAGCATCTACCAGGCTCTAGATAACAGCGATTACCTTATAGTTATATGTTCTCCGGATACCCCGGAGTCACTTTGGGTTGAGCGTGAGATAACATACTTCATCGAGCACCATGGCAGGGATCATGTGGTGGCTGTACTTGCTAACGGTACTCCGGAGACTTCATTCCCTAAGGCACTCACAACAGTTACAGATGAAAACGGAAATGTTATAGATACCATAGAGCCACTGGCAGCAAACCTTACAGGCGTAAATCATGAACACAGCACCGGCAGGCTGAATAAGGAGATAGTGCGCCTTTATGCGGCCATCATGGGTTGTCCCTTTGATGCCCTGTGGCAGAGAGAGAAAAGGCAGAGACTGCATAGAATATTGGCATTGGTGAGCATTTTGGCAGCGGTAGCTATAGGATATGGTGTAGTTATATTTGTTAACTATCAAAAAATCCAGGAGAAAAACGATCAGATAACGGCGCAAAATCAGGAACTGATCAGTCAGGATGAAGAGATAAAAAAGCAGTATGCATATATAAAGGAACAAAGTGACGAGATTGCCCGTAACAATATAGAACTCTTTAATCAGAAAACTGAGATTGAAAATCAGAAAAACAGCCTTGCTGAGCTTAACGAGGAAATAACAGCGAAGAATAAGGAGCTTGAAATAGGCGAGTCTGAGGCTCTATTGAATAACGGCAGGCTCTTATACGAAAAAGGTGACATGAAATCTGCCATAGGACAGGCTTTGGCAGCTATGGCGAATCCTGAGGGAAGAAATGAATTTGCAGATGAAGGAGAAAACCTGCTTTCCGATGCCATGGGTGCAAGGTCCTATGAAAACGTTATGCGTACTGTAGCTGTACTTGAACAGGACAGTGCAGTAGAATCCATGCTTCTTTCTAAGGATAACAGATATGTTTTTACTGTTGACTCAAAAGGAGATATAAGGTGCTTTGATATCGCCGACGGTAAACTTAAATGGCATAATAAAACGGATACAAAATATCATTCATATACTACCGTGCGTCAGAGAACAGTTGAACTTGACAATTATGGCATATTATTAAATTGTGCAGACGACAGGATCAGTGCGTTTTCTATAGAGACGGGAAATGCTGTTTGGAGCTATAACTGTAAAACCACTTATTATACTGACTTTCAGGCTATTTCAGAAGATCAGAGTAAGATAGCACTTATAGATAATACGGATATTATTGATAAAAAATTCAATATAGTAGTATTAAATACCGTTGATGGGACAATAGAAAAGACCATTCCGGTAGGGGATGCTTTTGGAGGTGCTGATCTAAAAGCTGAAGGATCGTTTGCCGGAGCGTTTTCTGATGATGGGAACACACTTTTCGGAATGATCTATGATATGGAAGTATCTATTGCCTATAAAGGATATTTTGTCTTCTCCGTGAATTTGGACAGTGGGGAGATAAGTATCATAAAGAAGAATGCTTTTGAAAAAACTCAGAACACTTTTTCGTATCCTTCTTTTGTAATAGGAATGGATTATGATAATGATAACAATATGCTGACGGTGATCCACTATAATTCCGATGAGAAAAAAATGCAGCTTGACGAATATCTGGCAGATAAAGAATACCTGGACGGGCAAGTGGAAAGCGGTTATGAATTTATATGGGACATACCTAACCGAGAATCTTATGGTGCATATAGGATAAGTTCTAAACGTGATGAAGAACTGCTTCTTTTTACATGCGAATCAGTAGCTGCAGCTTATGATCTTGAAAAAAGAAAATTTACTTATATCGACAAAGATTCAGGTATCAGCGTATTAGATTTATCATGCATTAACCATGAGCTTAAAGTATATGCCGGCTTGATGCAAGACGGATGTATGAGTGTAAACTGGCTTGTCCACGGTGGAATGGCAGAAGCGTTGTTTGCTGATAAAGCACCGATTATGTGGCTTGATATTTCGGATAAGTATGCAATTAATGAAAGTGAAGTATCAGGATTACGACTTCAGGATGACGCGGTTGAAGTTATAGTAACGAGCGCTGAGCCAAAGAAAATTTATATTTTGAGACCTGATAAGGACCCTGAGTGTGAGCCGGTTGACTGGTACACACCTTCGGAATTCAGCAGAACATCCGGTGCCTATACAACGCTTGAATACATAGGTAACGGACAGTTGGCATTATCGGAAAATGTGAATGATCATGGAGCTTACATAAAAATCGTGGATGCCAAAACAGGGGATGTTGTCTATAACTATAATATTGGAGACGATGAAGAGGCAAATGGCTTAGCTATCTGTACAGTCGGGGAATCCAAGATCTGGCCTGACAGGAAACACTTAACTTATGGCTCCAACTCAGGTTTTAACGGGATAATAAACCTGGAAACACTGGAGGAAGAGCAGATTTTTGGAAAAGCATTTGTATGGGGTTTGGGCTATTCTGATATTAATAACGGCGAAATACTCCATGCTGCAATATGTCAAAAAGAGAATAATGCTGTCTCTGATCCTAATTTTGAGATTAAGTGGAGAATATGTGACGGAGAAATTCATACTGTTCAGAATCCGTCAGAACTTCAATTAGTGTCCGGCGGTACTTTGTTAACCAAAGAAGGAGTTGTCTTTGTAGGTAAATCCGGCAACATTATCATACCTCTTTTTGTAGATGATGATGGTAATGTGGGCTCTGTGCTTGCTGTGAAAACTAAGGATGATTCTGTAAATGTCATAGAGTTAAAGGAAAACGGATCGTTTGCTCTGTTTGATACGTCAAGGGACTCTTATGAAGATATGAAGATTGCAATAGGTGTCGGAAAACCTGTATTTGCTACTGTTTGTCCCGGTGGAGAATTAGTAAAGACCAGCATCTTTACATTATATGATATTGATAAAGGAGAGGCTTTATCAAGCTTTTCAATCCCGGAAGATATAAGAGATATTTTTGCTGTGAAATTTATACAGGATGATTCAAAGGTAATTATTTGGACAAGAGACAGAAGAGTTTATATATATGATGCCGAAACGGGAGAAAAATTATATGAAGAAGTGATGCAATATGAAAGAAAAGGAATTAATTATGATGTAGAATTGTTTATGGCAGAGGATACAGAGCGCAACCGTTTATTCCTTTATACATCGGGAAGCGCTGCTATGTGTATCAGTACATTGACATGGGAGAAACAATCGGAGTTCTTCGGATTTGACGCATTCTGTCCTGAAACTAACGAAATATATAAGATAAAGAATTCTCAGACTGTTTTCAAGGAAGATGAAAATGCTGTTTTAAAGGTGAAGGCCTATACCTTGGATGATCTTATCGAAAAGGCAAAGAGCGGTAATTATGTAAAATGATAAAAATCTAAAATAATCTAAATTTTTTTGTTGACAAAGTTATCTCTAATGGCTATAATACCATTTGTTCGTTGAAAACTATTGTTTTAGTATATTTGGAGACACAAATGAAGACACTTAACCTCGCAAACCTATTATTACTCCTACTCTTACCCCAAGAAATTGAGTAAGGTCGGTTTGTGATGCGCAAAATGAATTTGAATTATTTTATGAGCGGCACAGATTGATCTGGGCCGCTTTTATAATTTAACGGAGTAAAGTAACGGTAATATCCTGAGCATATGCAAAGGATCTTTATGAAAGGACAAAGGGTAACAGCATGAAAATCAGTTTCTCAACCATCGGAACCCCTGACTTTGACTGGGTAGACATCTATTCTATGGCAAAGGACTTATCTTTTGACGGTATCGAAATCCGTGGCATAGGTGATGAAATCTCAGCAGTAAACGCTAAAGTTTTCAGTGCTTCAAAGATTGAAGCAACTAAGAAGAAACTAAAGGAACTGCGACTTGAAATTCCCTGCCTGGACACAGGATGTGTATTAAAGGAAGAAGAGAATCATGACCTTTGCGTAAAAGAGGTATCTGATTATATAGAACTGGCTGATAAACTGAATACTCCTTACATCAGACTGCTTGCCGACAGAGACCCCGAGCCTGTAGCAGATGTGGATGACGAATATGTGGCAGGCGTTTTAAAAGAGCTTGCCGCTATAGCTGAAAAATTCGAGAATATCACGCTGCTTGTTGAAACAAACGGTGTTTACAGTGATACCCTGCGTCTTAAAAGACTTATAGAAAAGGTTGGCAGCCAGAGGGTAGCAGTACTTTGGGATATACATCACCCCTACAGATATATGGAAGAGTCTCCCGAAGAGACCGTTAAGAATATAGGCAGTTACATTAAGCATGTCCATGTAAAGGACAGCATGATGGTGGACGGAAAGCCTAAGTACAAGCTGATGGGACAGGGCGATATGCCTTTAAAGAGCATATTTGCTTCACTTGCTGAGATCGGATATTCGGGTTATGCATCACTTGAATGGGTAAAGCGCTGGGACAAAGGACTTCAGAATGCTGCAATAGCTTTTCCTCATTTTGCAAACTACATGTCCGAGTACCGTGCAGAGCGCCAGGAGCTTTTACAGGACAATAAGGCACATACCGGAAAATACGTATGGCCTAAGGAGACACTTATCGACTGTACATTCCCGGATGTCCTTGACCGTATGTGTAAGGAATTCCCTGACCAGTACGCATTCAGATATACAGAACTGGACTATACCAGGACTTATATAGAGTTTAGAAATGATGTGGATACCTTCGCCAGATCGCTTATAGCGATGGGTGTTAGAAAGGGTGATCATGTAGCTATCTGGGCCACAAATGTACCCCAGTGGTATATAACATTCTGGGCAACAACAAAGATCGGTGCAGTTTTGGTTACTGTAAATACTGCATACCGCGTACACGAGATAGAGTATTTGCTTCGTCAGTCTGATACCCATACTCTGGTAATGATTGAAAAGTATAAGGATATTGATTATGTAGAAATAATCAATGAGCTCTGTCCTGAATTAAAGGACTCTAAGCCCGGAAATCTTAATTCTGAGAGACTTCCTGTGCTCAGGAATGTCGTAGTGGCAGGAGAAAAACATGACGGATGCTATACATGGGAAGAAGCAGTCGCACTTTCGGATACCGTTTCTCAGAAAGAGGTTGAATTCCGCCGCCGTTTCATAAATAAGCATGATGTTGCCAATATGCAGTACACCTCAGGTACCACAGGATTCCCTAAGGGAGTTATGCTTACCCATTATAATGTAGTAAATAACGGCAAGTGTATCGGAGACGGTATGGATCTGTCGACAGCAGACAGAATGATGATCCAGGTGCCTATGTTCCATTGCTTCGGTATGGTTCTGGCGATGACCGCTTCCATGACTCATGGTACTACCATGTGTCCTATTACAGCGTTTTCACCCAGAAAGGGCCTTGACTGTATAAACAGAGAGAAGATTACCGCTTTCCATGGCGTACCTACCATGTTTATAGCTATGCTGGGACATGAGAATTTCGATAAGACCGATTTCTCTCATATGAGAACGGGTATTATGGCCGGCAGCCCCTGCCCTATCAAGGTAATGCAGGAAGTTGTCGATAAAATGAACATGAAGGAAATAGTTATTGTTTACGGTCAGACTGAGGCTTCACCCGGATGTACCATGAGCAAGACTACGGACTCTCTTGAAGTCAGAGTTAATACGGTAGGCGGTCCTTTCTACGGAGTGGAGTGTAAGATCGTTGATCCCGAGACCGGAGCAGATCTGCCTGATAATGTGGACGGTGAATTTGTAGCACGCGGCTATAATATAATGAAGGGATACTACAAGATGCCGGAAGCAACTGCAGCAGCCATAGATGAAAACGGCTGGCTCCATACCGGCGATCTGGCAAGACGTACTCCTGAAGGTAATTTCAAGATTACAGGCCGTATCAAGGATATGATCATCCGCGGCGGTGAGAATATCTACCCTAAGGAGATAGAGGAATTTATCTATACTCATCCGAAGGTTGATGATGTTCAGGTTATCGGTGTACCTGACAGGGACTACGGAGAGGAGATCATGGCCTGTGTTATCCTTAAAGAGGGCGAGACCATGACAGAGGATGAGCTTAAGGACTATGTAAGGAAGAACATGGCAAAGCATAAGATCCCGAGATATGTGGACTTTGTAGATTCATTCCCGATGAATGCCGCCGGAAAGATACTGAAATATAAGATGCGTGAAGATGCAGTTGAGAAGTTCGGACTTCAGGCTGCAAACGCAATTGTAACCGCTTAATTATATGTCATCCTGAACAAACGAAGGATCTTAAAAGATCCGGGCTTGGTTTGGGATGACATTTTTGTATTTTGCAATGAAAAAAATAAAAAATCTTCTTGACAACAGGTAATAATCCTTGTATAATCCACTTTGTGCGCACTTTTTGATGCTTTATTTTGATGCAAAAGTATAAAAAGTGTATTTGACCGCCAGAGTTTATATAAACTAATAAGGAGGAAAAATTAATGCCTACATTTAATCAGTTAGTTAGGAAGGGCAGACAGACAGTTGAGAAAAAGTCAACCGCTCCCGCACTTCAGGTAAGCTTCAATTCACTGAACAAGAAGTCATTTGATATGTCTTCACCTCAGAAGCGTGGCGTTTGTACAGCAGTTAAGACTACAACCCCTAAGAAGCCTAACTCAGCTCTTCGTAAGATTGCCAGAGTTCGTCTTTCAAACGGTATGGAAGTAACAAGCTACATCCCCGGTGAAGGACATAACCTTCAGGAGCATAGTGTTGTTCTTGTACGTGGAGGCCGTGTAAAGGATCTTCCCGGTACCAGATATCACATCATCCGTGGTACTCTTGATACAGCAGGCGTAGCAAAGCGTATGCAGGCTCGTTCAAAGTACGGCGCTAAGAGACCTAAGAAGAAATAATCAATAAGTAACTAAATATTTTAAACTCATATTTAACGTAATGTTTGGCTTAGTTTTTCAAAGAAACGGGCGGTCACAAAGCATATTCATGATTTGGAGATTAAGTTTAAGCATGTTGACACAGAATGTGAGTACCTATGATCTAATGGCGGTATAACCGCAAATTCATTAAGGAGGGAAGTAACGTGCCACGTAAAGGACATACACCAAAAAGAGATGTATTAGCTGATCCTATTTACAACAGCAAGGTTGTAACAAAGCTCATCAACAACATCATGCT
>JAEEGJ010016306.1_pt1 | contig 17083 bp, 14 predicted proteins | sample 8958761 | NCBI WGS metagenome assembly JAEEGJ01 (sample SAMN16246546, study PRJNA631951) | gut metagenome | biome: gut microbiome; feature: rumen; material: RS-attached | host: Bos | place: Iran: Karaj | collected 2018-10 | reverse complement strand
GCATAAGGTAATTCAAAAGAACACTGAAAAGTTTTTTATTGCTTTCGATTGAATCTGCAAGTGTTGAAAGAATTTTTCGAAGTGCATCTTCTGCAGACAGAGCTGAATCTGCCATAATCTTTTTAAGTGCAATTTCCAGTTCGGAAAGAAGCTCTTTTATACTGCCCAAAAAGATTTCATGTTTATTCTTAAAATAAATATAAAGGGTGGTACGTGTGATACCGCAGCGATCGGCAATTTTCTGGAAGGTTGCATCTTCATAACCTTCTTCAATAAACACGTCAAGAGATTTCTGTAAAATTTCCTGTTTACGTTTGTCGTGTTCTACCACAATTGCCATTTCGCTTTCTCCTTATCGCTTATAAATGTAGAATGAAGTATCCAGATTTCCAGCTTTCAGCTTTTTAATTGCCGAGGTCTTATGTCCAAAACTTTCCTGGAAGTCTGGATTAGATGTAATTACGCCAATGTCCCAGCCTTCAAAGTCTGTCCAGAGACTGCTCATATTCTTGTATAATTCACGAGCCTGTTCTTCATCACCTAGGCGTTCACCGTAAGGTGGGTTACAGAGAAGAAGTCCAGAATCATAAGGTGCTGCTAAATCTGCAAAATCAGACTGAATAAAATCCGGGCGAGGAATATGTGCACTGATATCAATTGATTTAAGTGCGCGGCCGGCCATTACGCAGGCATATTCGGCATTTTTCTTAGCGCGTTCAACTGCGGCGTTATCAATATCAGAACCGGTAATACGAACTTCTACGTCTGTACGGATTTTTGCTGCTTCTTCTGCTTTAATTTCCTGAGCACGTTTTTCGTTATAGATAGGAAGATTTTCAAGAGCAAAGCGGCGGCCAAAACCAGGTGCTACGTTGAAGGCGTACAGTGTAGCTTCAATTGCAATTGTACCTGAACCGCAGAACGGATCATGAAGCGGTGTCTTACGGCGCCACATCATTTCCTGAAGGAGAGTAGCGGCAAGTGTTTCGCGCAACGGTGCAATACCACCATCTACACGGTAACCGCGCTTGTGAAGAGGAAGTCCCGAAAGGTCCAGAAGAACCAGAACTTTATTTTCATCAACATAAACACGGACATTGCTTTCTTCACCGGTTTCCGGCATAGAAGCCATGTGCCATACATCTCCGAGTTTTGAATAGATAGCTTTGTGAACAATTCCCTGAATAGAGTGTTCAGAGTTGAGTTTACTCTTGTAAGAACGCACCTTGTCTACAATGACACGTGAATCCTTTCGTAAAAAATCCTGCCAGTTTACAGCGTAAGTTCCATCGTAAAGTGCATCAAAATCAAGAGCATCATATTCTGCAAGCTGAAGGTAAACACGGTCTGCTGTTCTCAGACAAAGATTTGCTTTGAATAAAGCATCGTCATCACCAAAAAAAGAAACTCTTCCCGGTGCGTTTCCATTGAGTTTATAACCTAAATGTTTAATTTCGTTGCCGAGAATTCGCTCGGCACCAACTGCGCATAATGCGACCAGAGTATTCATACTGGTCTAAATTACCATTTTTACAATTTTTGTTCAATTGTCATTTTGCGCAGCGGCGTGATTAGTATATTGATGCGGAGTAGTCGAAACCGTCTGTTCCTAATTGTGATGGCACAACAATTTTTTGTGAGCTTCCGACACCTGTAACTTTGATTGCTGTTGGTTCAGTCCAGATAACTTCTTTAATCAGTCTGTCTTCTATAGGTTTAGAATCATCATCAAAAATCATTTTTTGTCCAACAATACCGTTGATGGTTAATTCAGTGTCCAGAAATTCAGGAGGGAGAAGTCCTAAGAGCGGTAGTGTTGTTCCGCTTGCAATTGAAGGAAGCGCAAATGTTTGAGTAGCAGTTTCGCTTTGAATAATCAACATTGGGTAGTAACTGTCTGTTATATATTCAGGAAAGTCAGGTTCCACAATTGTTCCGTTTATTTCTATAGTGTGATTATCTTTGTTGTATTTCAGGCTGACACCTGTTGTTCTGAAAGTTAAATTAACAGAATCATCATAGCAAGAATCAAATTCAGAGGCTTTTATTTCTATAACGTCTGACCATTTTGTATAATAATATTCTCCGTCTATATTGTAACGGACTCGATAATCATAAGAATGTCCATCTTTAATAAGTTTATCAATAAAACTATAATTCTTATTATCATTTAAAAGTGCAAGAGGATGATTTAGAAGAGCAATTGTTGTAACAACATCATTTTCTTTGTCTCTTCTGTATACATTCAAATATTTAGTTTTTGAGTTTACTTTAGGAATAATAAGTGTAACCTGCTTATCTGATAAATTAACACCAGGCTTATCATACAAATTTGTATCGTCAAATTCTAATTTACAGGAAAAAAGAGTTATTCCGAGAAAAGTGATAAGAAATAAAAATATAGAAGTTCCCTTTTTCATAATACAATACCTCATTTTAATATCGGCAGAAAAAAGGAACTTCTTTAATGGAATATGGCGGTGGATTTATTCGTTTGCAGCTTCGATTACACCGTAGTAAGCAGGTTTACAGTGAAATTCTTTATCCTTAAATAAAAGAGGATATTGAGTATGGCCCTTATGCATGCCGTTAAGCCAGGTCCATTCGTCGCGTACACCCCAGAGAGTAACACCTTCTATACCATTTTTACCAGGCTGTTTACGGTTCTTAATGAACATTGTAAACCAGGTTATATAGAAGTCTTTAAGGCGCATTGCATTGTATGATGCACTGCCATTTGCAACATCCATTTCTGTAATCTGAACATTGATTCCTTTTGAAAGGAAGTTTTGAACGGCTTTTTCAAAGTTTGCGGCAGAATCATTTATGCCGACATGTGTCTGCATTCCGGCTGCATCAATACGTGCATCTGGTGCTGCCTGAATTGCATCAATGATTTTGCAGATTGCTCTGTTTTTGTTTGTGGATGCACAACCGTAATCGTTGTAAACAAGTTTTACATCTTTTGGAGCATATTTATTTGCATAACGGAAAGCATTTACAATAAAGGTTTCGTTTTTATATACTGCAAACCAGTTGCTTGAACCTGCATCACGAAGGAAATTTGCATCTGTAGCATTGTCTGAGGCTGCTTCATTTACAACATCCCATGCGAGAATCATATGTTCACCATTGTTGTTTTTCTTTTCCCATTCTGCAACATGCTGAAGAACTGTTTTAATATACCATTCCATTCGGGCATTCATTTCATCTGGATTCACAAGGGCAGTTTCCCCGTTACGACCAAAGTTTTTCTGGAAGAACCAGGCCGGAGTCTGACTGTGCCATACAAGGGTGTGGCCACGGAGTTTTAAGCCGAGTTTTTTCATGTCAGAAAGAATGCTGTCCATCTGCTTAAAGGTTGGAATGTCAGCTGGAACTTCGTAGAGATTTCCATCTTCTCCACGGAATTCTGTAAGTTTATTGGGTTTATTCCATCCGAATATAAAATCAGGTTTAAATTCGTTTTCCATAGTAATTACACTTGCATGCAGTGGAAGCCCCTGCTGTAAAATAGGTTCCTTGAAGGTGTTATTATAGGAAACACAGAAGCCAAAATAATCAAAATAATCTTTCAGAACATTTTTTACACCAGTAACTTCGGTCCAGACTTCCGGTTGAGGAGCACCTTTTGTAAGACCTTCTCCATTGAGACGAAGTTTGAAGTTTTTAATGTATACAGTTGCTTCCTTGTTGAGTGTGCCCCCGGAAACATACAGCTGTCTTTTTCCGGAAAGATGGAGTGTAAGATGTTTATTTACGCTGAACCATTTTCCGTTATCTACCTTTCTGTCAAAAAGTTTTGGGAAGTTTTCTTCCAGTTCATTGATCATCCATATCACCTGAGTTTTTTTAGTAGTGTTATCATCAATGAACATTTCGCAGGAAAGCTGGATTTCAATATCTTTTCCTTCATAAGGAGATAAATCTATTGAAACAGGATTTGCACGAGAAGTATCGTGAAGTCTTACCTGTGTGACATTTTTATCTTTGCCAAATTTTCTATTGAAGAGAATCGCTTTTCCATCTTCATCAATCCGGGTAATGCTCACAGAACCATCTGAATTTTCAATAGTCTGTGGAGTTTTGTTTTTTGAGCTGCAGCCTGTAATAAGAAGCAGTGCTGCTGCAATGGTCAAAAGAGTTCGTTTCATCATATAGGTTATTATTGTATCTAAGTAATAAATAATCTATAATGGATTTTAACTATTATTTTTTATAACTATTGTTTTCAAGGAAGCATTATGGGAATTATGTTGAAAGACAAATTCGGCAGTGTATTTGCTGAAATGTCTAAGCTTTCGCACGCTGCTGCGAAAATTGATGAAACAAAAGTTTATGAAGAAGCAAATCTTCAGCTCAGACCTTACATGTGGAAGCTTTTGGATGAAGCATTCAATTCTGAATCAGGTTTGGGAAACATTGAAAATTTTAAGGCCTTCTATGATTCAGTTGTAAACGAAGGAAAATCTGGCCTTATCCTTATGGAGCACTACACAAATCTTGATTTACCTGGAATTCTTTATCTTCTTGAAAAGAACGGCGAAGACTGGGCAAAGGATATGTCTTCTAGAATTGTAGCTGTAGCAGGAATGAAGCTTAATGAAGCAAGTGCCGGTGTACGTGCATTTACAGAAGGCTTTACTCGTGTTGTAATTTATCCTACACGTTCATTGAATGCCGTAGAAGGAAAGGAAATTTCCGAAGAAGAAAAGGCTGCAGAAGAGCAGAGAGCCAGAAAAATTAACTTTGCTGCTATGCGTGCTATGGATGCCTGCAAAAAACGTGGTCAGATGATTCTGGTATTCCCTAGTGGTACACGTTATCGTCCAGGACAGCCGGAAACAAAACGCGGTCTTCGTGAAATTGACAGTTACCTACGTCTTTTTGACAAGATGATTCTTGTTTCAATAAATGGAAATTGTCTGCGCATAAATCCTGAGAACCCTGAGGATATGCTTGCTGATATTCTTGAAACTGGTAAATGTACATTTACTGCAAGTCCTGTAATTGACTGTAAGGAATTCAGAAACAATATTCTCGCAAAGTTACCTGCAGATGAAGCAGATCCAAAACAGAAGACTGTTGATGCAGTTATGGAATATTTAGAAAAGCAGCACGGTGATGCTGAATAAATACTGGAGCAAAAAATGAAAGAAATTAAAAACGAATTGTCTTCTACAACTTACCCTGGAAGAGGAATTATTGCTGGTTTATCAGCTGATGGAAAATATGCAGTTTCTGCTTACTGGACAATGGGACGCAGTGCAGGAAGCCGCAACCGTATTTTTGTTACAGAAAACGAAAATGGAACTGAGGTTGTTCGCACAAAGGCTTTTGATGAGTCTTTGATTGCTGGTGACCCAAGTCTTATCATTTATGCTGCAGTTCGTGAGCTTGGAAAAAAGACAATCGTAACAAACGGGGACCAGACAGATACAATTTTTGATAGTTTGAAAGAAGGAAAGACTTTTGAACAGTCTCTTCGCAGCCGTAAGTACGAGCACGATGCTCCAAACTATACTCCACGTATTTCTTCTTTGCTTGATCTTGAAGGCGGAGTAAACGGTGGTTATGCTTACTCACTTTCTATTCTTAAGAGTGACTGTGGTAACGGCGATAATACTCTTCGCTTTACTTACACTTACGATAATCCTCAGAAGGGTGAGGGACATTATATTCACACTTATATGGGTGATGGAAATCCTCTTCCAAGTTTTGAGGGTGAACCGGTAAAACTCAAGATTGAAGGCGACATTGAAACTCTTACAAATACAATCTGGAGTTCTTTGAACGAAGAGAATAAGGTTTCACTTTTTGTACGATTTATTGATCTTGAAACTGGTAAGTACGAAGAGCGTATTTTGAATAAGAATCTGTAATAGCCTGAAATCGAAGATCCGTTAAAAACGAGCCGAAAGACTCGTTTTAGGATTATCGAAGGAATGGCTCAGAGGCAAGCTGTGCTTGCCGACTTTTAAGGAGACACGATGGAAAAACAAACGCGAACTCACGTTTTTTTCGTTGGTGTCTCTCTTTTTATTTTAACGTCTGCTTTATGGCTTGCTTCCTGCTCAAACATTAAAAAACAGTCGTGGAATGATTCAGAAGTTATAAATCCAAAGTACAGGGAATTTGCTGGTGCGGCGGATTCTTATCTTACAGAGTCGGGGTTCCAGGGCGCGGTGCTTATCGGGCGCGGCGACAAAATAGTGTTTGCAAAAGGGTACGGTGTTTGTGATGTGAAGGCGGCGGCCCCCGAGAAGGTGCCGGTAGGCATTAACAGTACTTTTGAGGCCGGGTCGATAAGTAAGCAGATGACGGCCGCTGCGGTGATGCAGTTGGTGGAAAAGAAAAAACTGGCGGTGGACGACAAGATTTCTAAGTTCTTTTCTGACTTCGAAGCCGGTGACAAAATTACAATTGAAATGCTTTTGAATATGCGGTCAGGGCTTACAGATCATATCAATTCTGCAGATGAGTTCTTTCCTAAAAATATTTATCGTCATATCGAAGTAAATCAGATGGCCTGCAAACCGGTGGATAAAAATCTTGTTCTCACATATCTGAGCGAAGCACCGCTTCTTGCCGAACCGGACAGTACATATTTTTACTGCAACACAAATTATTATCTTCTTGCCTCAATAATTGAGCAGGTGAGTGGAATGTCTTACAGCGAATATATACAGAAAAATATTTTTACCCGCTGCGGAATGAATCATTCAAACCTTGAGTTTCAAAAAACAGATACCCGCGGTTATGATTATAAAGGCCGATATTACAGTATTCCAGCTGCGCTCGCTGTTGGTTGCGGAGATGTAAATTCAAATGTTACAGACCTCTTTAAATGGAATGTGCTTTTTACAAGCGGTAAAGTTGTAAAGAAAAAGACTTTTCAGAAAATGATTGATTCTGAATCTTATGGCTATGGAGTTTACCGACACGACGATTCAATTTTCCATGCCGGCGTAACAAATGTTTTCAATTCTTACGATGGCTATTATTTTGATGGAAAAGTATCTGTGATTGTTTTGTGTAATTGTCCTGTCGCAAAGATAAATGCAACTTCTGTTGCAAGAAATCTTTATAAATTGTATGCAGAAAATAATAACTAACGTTAGTTAGTAAAAGGTGATAAAATGGATTTAATAAAGAAATTTGTAAGCCTGTTATGGGTAAATATTCTCTGGTTGTTATGCTGTATTCCTGTTCTTACGGCTGGTGCTTCAACTTGTGCTGCGTTTGCAGTAACGCTTCGTCTTGCAGATGATGATGAAGAAGTTCAGTCATTCAGAGGAATTACCCATCGCTTTTTTAAAGCGTTCCGACAGGATTTAATTCAGGGCTTTTTGATTTTACTGTTTACTGTGATTACATTTGGTCTTGGCGGATTTTTTGTTTATCTTGCCTGGGATGATGGTTTGAATCTGATTAAGATTGGTTTACTGGCTGTTTATTTTCTTGTTGTTCTTGTTTTGAATTTTTATTCTTATCCTTTGATTGCACGTTATTCAAACACTTTTATAAATACTCTCAGAAACTCAATAGCTCTTTTTGCGCAGTATGCTAATTCAAGTATTAAAGCTCTTGGAATAGTTATTGTAGAATTGCTGGTGCTTGCACTTACGTTTAAGGTGTATTTCGCAGGACTTTTGATTCTGCCGGCTTTGATTTTTTATACTATAAGCGTTCCTGCAAAAAATATTTTTGTAAAAATAGAGAATCCTGAGAGCACGGAGTCTTCTGAGTCTACCGGGGATTAGCCGGGGGCGTTGCGGGGGAGACCCCCGCTGGAAGGGGTGGCGAGCAACAAAGTGCGAGCCAGGGGAAGGCTTTCCCCTCATTTGAATTTTTATCCATTTTTCTATATTATGTTTCTCTATGAAAGAACTTGAATTGAAATACGGATGTAATCCGAATCAGAAACCTGCAAGGGTTTACATGGAAAGCGGCGATCTTCCTATCACTGTTGTAAACGGAAGACCTGGATACATCAACCTGCTGGATGCTCTCAACGGCTGGCAGCTTGTTAAGGAATTGAAGGAGGCTACCGGGCTTCCTGCAGCAACAAGCTTTAAACACGTTTCACCTGCCGGTGCTGCTGTTGGACTTCCACTTTCAGACACACTTAAGCAGATTTATTTTACTGACAATGTTGAACTTACTCCGCTTGCCTGTGCTTATGCCCGCGCTCGTGGTGCAGACCGCATGAGCTCTTTCGGCGATTTTATTTCTTTGAGCGACGAGTGTGATGAAGCTACAGCTCTTCTTATCAAGAAGGAAGTTTCTGATGGTATTATCGCACCTGGTTATTCTGAAAAGGCTCTTGAGATTCTTAAGGCTAAGAAAAACGGTAACTACTGTGTAATTCAGATTGACCCTAACTACGTTCCAGCTGATCTTGAACGCAAACAGGTTTTCGGTGTTACTTTTGAACAGGGACACAACTTCCTTAAGATTGATGAACAGTCAGCTCTTTCAAACATCGTAACTAAGAACAAGAACCTTAGCGAAGAAGACAAGCGCAATCTTGTAATTTCTCTTATCGTTCTTAAATATACTCAGTCTAACTCAGTTTGTTTTGTAAAAGACGGACAGGCAATTGGTATAGGGGCTGGACAGCAGAGCCGCGTTCACTGTACTCGTCTTGCTGGTCAGAAGGCTGATAACTGGTGGCTGCGTCAGTCTCCAAAGGTACTCGGACTTCAGTTCGTTGACGGAATTAAACGTGCAGACCGCGACAACACAATCGACGTTTACATTGGTGAAGAATATATGGATGTTCTCGCTGAAGGCAAATGGCAGAACTTCTTTAAGGTAAAGCCAGAAGTTTTCACTCGCGAAGAAAAAGCTGAATGGATTGCAAAGAACACAAACGTTGCTGTTGGTTCTGATGCCTTCTTCCCATTTGGAGACAACATTGAACGTGCAAGAAAGTCTGGCGTAACTTGTGTTGTTCAGCCGGGCGGAAGTGTTCGCGATGACCTTGTAATCAAGGCTGCAGATGACTACAACATGGTAATGGCATTCAACGGAATCCGTTTGTTCCATCACTAGGCTAAAATCGAAAATCCGTTAAAAACTGGGCCGCGACAGCGGGCCAGTTTAGGATTATCGAAAAAACGCCTCAGAGGCAGGCTGTGCCTGCCGACTTCTTTATTAATTATCCTTTCCTTTCTTAGCCTGAATAAAGAAGAAGAGTGCAACTGCGATTGTGAATGAGTAACCGATTTTCTGGATTAATGAACGTACAAAGGTTGCAGCATCAAAGCGCAGTGGAATCAAAATCTCATACAAACAAATACCACAGATAATTCCAATCACAATATTCTTATGCTTTTTGTAAAAGTCTGAGCAGAGCAGAATACCAATTGTCAAAAACAACATTGGAATGTGCATCATATTGAGCGGCCCTGTGCTTGCAATTACAACAGAATACATAAAGCTGGCAAATCCAATGAGGAAATACAAAGAAGGCTTGATTGCCATTAATATTCCAATAACTATAACAATCAGATTCATAGTAATTGAAATAAGGTAATCAAGTTTTACCTCAGGCTGACTAGAGTAGCAATCATTTTTAATGAAATCTACAAGTCGAGGACATGTTGTAACAAGAAGAAGTGCTGCTGTGAACAGCCCGAAAACTCTTACAACCAACTGAAAAGGTTTTGAATTAATGATAGTTTTATTCATTTTTTTACTCCTTGCCTGAATTATTAAATAAAAAAATTATGCGCGCAATATAAAAATCCCTAAAAGAACCAAAGTTACCAAAGTTTGTGACAGATGTCACAGGGAATATGACTAAGGTTGGTTTAAATCATTCCATTTTTCAATTCATTTCAGTATAATTAAAGAAATTTAGCAGGAGAAAAAAATGAAAATAGAAACCAAAGTTTTGCATTCAGGCTATAAACCAGAAAATGGCGGACCTGGAACAATCCCAATTGTACAGAGTACAACTTACCGTTTTGACAGCTGCGATCACGTTGCTGCTCTTTTTGACAAGCCAACTGAATTTATGTATTCACGCTTCGCTAACCCAACCTGCGATGCAGTTGAAAAGAAAATTGCAGACCTCGAAGGTGGTGTTGGCTGTATGCTTACAAGCAGCGGACAGGCAGCTTCTCTCCTTTCTGTTTTGAACCTCTGCTGCGCTGGCGACAGCTTTATTGCTTCTTCAAGCATTTACGGTGGAACAATCAACCTCTTTGGTTTCACACTTAAAAAGCTTGGCATTGAATGCATCTGGGTTGATGTTGATGCTTCTTATGAAGAAATCTGCAAGGCAATTAAACCAAATACAAAATGTATCTTTGGTGAAACAATTGCAAACCCAGCCCTTACAGTTTTTGATTTTGAAACCTGGGCAAAAGCTGCTCACGACAATAATCTTCCACTTATCATAGATAATACTTTTGCAACTCCTTACTTGTGCCGTCCATTCGAATGGGGTGCAGATATCGTAGTTCATTCAACAACAAAATATATGGACGGTCACGCAGTTCAGGGTGGTGGTGCAATCGTTGATTCTGGAAACTTTGACTGGGAAAAAGCTTATAAGGCTACAGGTAAGTTTGCTGATATGGTTGAGCCGGATGAAAGCTACCACGGACTTCGCTATGTTGGAGATTTTGGAAAGGCTGCTTATATCGTAAAGGCTCGTACACAGCTCATGAGAGACTTTGGTTGTTATCCTGCAGCACAGAGCGCATTCTATTTGAACATGGGTCTTGAAACACTTCCTGTTCGTATGGAACGTTACTGCGCAAATGCACGCAAGGTAGCAGAGTTCTTCAAGTCATCAGACAAAATTGCAAAGGTAATTTACCCTGGACTTCCTGGAGATAAATACTACGAGCGCGCTCAGAAGTATCTTCCAAACGGAACTTGTGGTGTAATTTCTATCAGCATTAAGGGAGGCCGCCAGGCAGCAGTTCGCTTTATGGATGCACTAAAGCTTGCCTGCGACGAAGTACACGTTGCCGACATCCGCACATGTGTTCTTCACCCAGCCAGCGCAACTCACCGCCAGCTCACAGACGAACAGCTCGTAGCAGCCGGAATCGATGGTGGTATGGTTCGCTTCAGCTGTGGTCTCGAAAATGTTGAAGATATCATCGAAGATATTAAGCTTGGTCTTGCAGCAATTTAATTTTTCCATTAAAAAATGAGACATAGGAGATTAACATGAAGAAAAGTTTTTTCATTATTCTTGCCGTATGTGCTGTCCTTACATCTTGTGCATCAAACAATGTTGAACTTAGTTCACTTGGTAAGTCTGGTCCCATTACAATGAGAATTGCATCACATTCAAAAGTTGATCAGATTGATGGTGAGCCAACAAAACTTAGAGGCAGCTGTAAACTGGAACCTGGCTTTCATTCTTTTGGAGTTGACTACTTCCATGCAACACCTGATTATGTAGCTCAGGCTTATGTAAACAAAGAGTTCTATTTCGAAGAAGGAAAATCTTATTCAATGAAATCAATTGAATCAAACGGTTTCCTTTTGCTTCCAATTAGAGATGATTCACAGGCAATTACAAAATCTTGGCACTTTATGAAGAGTGCAGAAGATCCTGAAGCTCCTGCAAAAAGAATCAGATCTATTAAGAGTTTCCCAAAAGATCAGAAATTTGAAATCGTAGGAACTTTTGAAATCACTTTGTCTGGCGGTATGTTTGCTTCGTCATCATTAACTAATGACAGAGCTCTTAAGTATCTTGAATCATTTGTCGGAAATTCTGAGTACGATGTAGATGCTTTTGTAGATGCTTATTCTTGCCGCACTATGAGTGGACAGATTGCAAACGCTGTTGGAATTAAGTTTGTAGAAGAATAGTTTTTAAATTATAATAAAGCTATGGCTTTACAACTTGCATGGACAGATTATCCAGAACAGTTTGATGATGATAATCTTTTACAACAGGCAAACTTTGAACCGCCCTTTGTAGATTCAGAAACAGAGGGCGGTTTCTTTAATTCTCATATCTTAATTGAAGGCGATAACTATCCCGTTCTCAAAAAACTGGCCGGGCGCCTCACCGGAAAAGTAAACCTCATCTACATAGACCCGCCTTACAACACCGGAAACGATTTTACTTACAACGACAATTTTCTTGTTCGCAATGCTCAAGGTCAGGCCGACCGGCATAGTCAGTGGCTCAGCTTCATGCAGCGCCGACTCACCGCAGCCCGTCCTCTTCTCTCAGAAACCGGCTGCATCTTCATCGCTATTGACCAGAGCGAACTCTATACACTCAAGCTTCTTTGCGACCAGATTTTTGGCGAAGAAAATTTTGTAAACGATTTTATGTGGCTTCATGGCAAGGGAAAAAAAGACACCTGGTCACGCACCCTTCAGCAGCACACACTCTGCTACGCACGCGACAAACGCAAACTTCCCGCTTTCCGCGAAGTTGAAGCCACCGGCTGGGCAACAAAAAATGTAGACGACGATCCGCGCGGTAACTGGTTTTCCGGCAGTATTTCATTCACAGAAACGCGCTCAAATCCTAATCACAAAAACTACTATTCGATAGTTTCGCCAAGCGGAAAAGTCTGGACTCGTCAGTGGCAGACCGACGAAGCGCATATGAAGGAGCTCATTGCCGACAACAGAATTTTCTGGGGCTCCGCTCCCGCCTACGATAAGGTTCCGAGAGTCAAAATTTTCAATGAAGATACAACCGAGGTAATTCCTCGTAATATAATAAATTGCACGGACAGCACTCGCGCCGCTCAACATCACTTAGACGAGCTTCTTGGCGAAAAAGGCGCCTTCGATAATCCAAAACCCGTCAGTCTGATTAAACATTTAATCCAAATAACACGTCAGCCGGCCGACGCAATTATCATGGATTTTTTCGCAGGAAGCGGAACAACCTTCGAAGCAGTGTGCGAACTCAACGCTCAGGAAGGCGCAAAACGCTGCACAATTCTCGTTCAAAAAGACGAAAATGGCATCAGCTCCATCTGCAAAAAACGCTGTCAGAAAATTTCCGACCTCTACAACGAGGTTATAAAATTTTCGGTTTTAGAATAGATTTTCAGTAAAACCTAAAAGTTTTCCCCTATAACATATCGCAAAATTTTCGGTTCAACCGAAAAAATAAAACCTTTTAGAAATTTTTCAGACTTTCAAACACAAGCCTTCAAACCTATACTCACACTGTAATTATAACAGACTGCTATCAGAGTAGCAGAATCAGGAGTAAGGTATGAAAAAAACAAAACTGATTGCATTCGCAATGGTACTTGCCGTAATGGCATCATCAATTTATGCCAAGCCAAAGAAGTCTACCAAATCAAAGGCAACAGTAGCTGGAACTGCTAAGACTGCAGGCTGGACATTGAATACAGACAAGCCAATCAAATTTGACTGGTACATTAACTTCAGCTGGTTCGCTCGTCACTGGGGCGACTCAATGGTTTCAAAGTACATCACAGAAAAAACTGGTGTAGACATCAACTTCATCGTTCCTGCAGGAAACGAAGCAGAAAAGCTCAACTCAATGATCGCTGGTGATGCACTTCCAGATCTCATTACTTTGGGATGGTGGGAAGGACAGGTTCCAATGATGATCGACGCAGGTCTCGTTGAGCCACTCGATGAACTCGCAAAAAAATATGACCCATATTTCTTCAAGGTAACAAACCCAGACAAGATGGGATGGTACAGACAGGAAGACGGACACGTATACGGATATCCTAACTCTTCTTACACACCAACAGACTACAAGAACTACGCAGGAAAACTTACATCAAACGAAACTTTCCTCGTAAGAAAAGATATGTATGAAGCACTCGGAAAGCCAGACATGACAACTCCAGAAGGATTTGTTAAGGCTCTCAGAATGGCAAAGCAGAAGTTCCCTACAGTAAACGGACAGCCACTCATTCCTTTCACAACAAATGAATTCGGTGATACAGGTTGTACACAGCTTCAGGGATACCTTGCACACTTCCTCGCAATTCCACCAGAGAAGGACGGAAAGTTTGTAAACGCAGATCTCGGACTTACAGATGATCCAGAATATATCCGCTGGATGAAGGCTCTCCGCCAGGCTCACTCAGAAGGTCTTATCGCTACAGATATGTTCGTAGACAAGAGAAGCCAGATTGAAGAGAAGGCAGCACAGGGACGTTACTTCTGTATGCTCTATCAGAACTGGGATATGCAGGCAGCTCAGCATGCACTTTATGCAAGAGATCCAAACTCAATCTATATCGCAGTTGACGGTCCAAAGAATTCTAAGGGCGATGATCCAACTCTTGCTGGAGGCGGAATTGCTGGTTGGACAATCACATTGATTTCAAAGAATTGTAAAGACAAGGCACGTGCTATTCAGTTCCTTTCTTACCTCATCAGTGAAGAAGGACAGATGGATACAAACTTTGGTGTTCCAAACAAAACATACGTAATGAAGAACGGAATCCCAGAGCTCACACCAGAAATGAAGCAGCTTGATTCAACAGACAAGAACAAGCAGGAAACAGAAGTTGGAATTATGTATACATACTGGATGCTTATGGATACAGCATGGCAGGCACAGTGGGGAACAGAATATGCTCCTTCACTCGGACAGCCACAGCTCTGGACACGTCCTTATGTACACTCATTCGCAGCTTATGATGGACTTACTCTCCCAGTTGGTTCAGAAGAGCAGTTGATTTACGAAGACATTCAGCGTCGCTGGGGTAAGGTTCTTCCACAGCTCATTCGTGCTAAGACAGAAGCAGAGTTCGATTCAATCGTTGCACAGTTCAACAAATACAAGAAAGACAAGGGCATCGATAAGGTAATTGCTGCACAGTCAAAGATGATGAATGCCAATAAGGCAAAACTTGGAATGTAAAATACCGAAATATAAAAATTATTTCAAAACACTGATTTAAAAAAGAAATCTTTTTTCGGAGAGAGTAAACGGAAAAAGAGGATAACAAAATGAAAAAACAGAACTTTGTTATTGCTGGAATGTTGAGCGGAGCCGTAATGATGCTTCTTTCTTCATGTCTTGCAATTAATGCAAAAAAAATTGTTGAACCTCCGTATTTGCCTCCTGAAGAAGCTTTTGCAGATGCTGGCGAACAGGAGAAGAACTTCAAGGTTTATTACTCAAGTTCAAAGTCTCCTGTAATCGACGGCGACTTCAGCGAGTGGGAAGGATTGGATGGTGTTCGTGTACGCCGCATGGTTTATGGTGGAATGTTCAATCCAGAAAATACAGACGGTTTGTTTAAAGTTAGAGCAGATGATTCTTTCCTCTACATCTTCGCAGACATTGATGACGATGAGCCACAGGAAAACAAGTTTCCGGCACCACAGGGCTGGCGCGATGACTCAATCGAATTCTTCTTCGGAACAGATACAGGTTATCACACCTTCTACAAGAGCACAGACCATCGTGTAAGAATTGTACCACAGAGCAAGACAAATAAATCAGCATACGATGTAAGTGTAAATGATGTTTCAATGGTTGGAAGCATTAAAGCCTCAGTTGTTTACTCAGAACGTGGATACAAAATCGAAGCAGCAGTTCCATTCTCACTCTTAAGCGTTAAGAAATTAAAGCCAAAGCAGAAGGTTCGCGGCGACTTCCAGATTAACGATGCAGACGGCGGAAAAGAACGTGCACGTCTTATTCACTGGAACAGTGGCAAAGATAACACCTACCTCGATGCAAGTTCATGGGGAGACGGTGTTGTAGTTGCACTTGAGGAGGCTGGAAATGAATAAAAAACGTTTAGCTGTTTTTGCAGCATTAGTAGCTTTTGTTAATATTTCAATTTTCGCTCAGTTCATCACAGTAAAAAAAGATGACAAGGGTTGGCGTCTTTTGGATGACCGCAAGGAAATTGAAGTAAAAGGTATTGTTTGGTCATACACACCAATTGGTGAAACTCATACTTATGATCTCTGGTCAAAGAGTGATGAATACATTGAACGCATGATTGATACAGATATGCCAATGCTCAAAGCAATGGGTGTAAATGCAATCCGCTGTTTCAGTGACATTCCTCCAAAGTGGGTAGAGTACATTTATACAAAGTACGGCATCTACACAATCGTAAATAATCTTCTTGGTCGTTACGGTGTTACAGTAAACGGTACCTGGTATGCAAATACAGATTATTCTGATCAGTACACACGCGAAACTCTTATTGCAATGGCAGAAGAGACAGCAGAAAAATATCGCGCTGTAAACGGTGTGCTTATGTACATGTTCGGTAACGAAAGTAACTACGGACTTGTATGGTCAGGATCAGAAATTGAAAACCTTCCGGTTGGTGAGCAGAACACAGTTAAAGCAGGTTATCTCTACAGTCTTCTTGAAGAAGCAATGGCAGCTTGTAAAGACATCGACCCATTCCACCCGGTTGGAATTGTAAATGGTGATACACAGTATCTCGAACTCATTAAAGAGCTTTGTCCTTCTCTGGATATTCTTGGTGTAAACGCTTACCGCGGATTCCGCTTCTACGATTCATTCTACGAAAATGTTGCAGAAGTTCTCGACAAGCCAATCATGTTCACAGAAGCCGGAGCAGATGCTTACAATGAAATCACTCATCAGGAAGATCAGTATGCGCAGATGGCATATCTTATGAGCCAGTGGAAAGAAATCTACCAGCAGGGTTATGGCAAAGGCCGCTCACAGAATGTAATTGGTGGATTCGTTTTCGAATGGATTGATGAATGGTGGAAGCACTATCAGAACAAAGAACTCGATCTTCATAATGATACAGGTACATGGTCTAACTCTGGTTATGAGCTCGACTACCGTGATGGCCTCAACAACATGGATGAGGAATGGTTCGGTATTTGTGCACAGAGTACACTTACAGACCGCGGAATCAACAAGAGAATTCCACGTGCATCATACTACCTGCTTCAGGACATCTGGAAGCTCTCTCTTTACAAATCAACAGAAGCTGATATTGACCAGACTTTTGCAAGCCTCGATACAGCAATGTATCTTGCAAACGGAAATGAAAAATCAATCAAAGAAATGATCAACGAAAATAAGATCGTTCAGATTGATACTCTTGATGCAACCGTTCAGGTAACAACTCCT
>JAEEGJ010016304.1_pt1 | contig 17084 bp, 12 predicted proteins | sample 8958761 | NCBI WGS metagenome assembly JAEEGJ01 (sample SAMN16246546, study PRJNA631951) | gut metagenome | biome: gut microbiome; feature: rumen; material: RS-attached | host: Bos | place: Iran: Karaj | collected 2018-10 | reverse complement strand
CAAACTCGCGAATCATCTGCAGGAAGAGTTCTTCTTGTTTGGTGAAGCTAAAATCCATATATCTATTAAGTTTTAAGTCTTAAGTTTTAAGTTTTAAGTGGGGCAGTTGCCGTTGTGGTGTGTCAGCCACTTAAAACTCACAGCTCACAGCTTACAGCTTTACTTTACGGCAATCGTTTCAATTTCAACCAGTACGCCCATGGGGAGGCCCTTGACGGCGAAAGCGGCGCGGGCGGGACAGTCGGTGTTGTAATACTTGGCGTAGACCTCGTTCATGGGCTTGAAATACTCCATGTCGGCCAGCAGGCAGGTGCTCTTCACCACATCCTGGAAGGTGTAGCCGGCCTCGTCGAGGATGGCCTTGATGTTCTGCATCACCTGTTCGGTCTGTGCGGTGATGCCTTCGGGCACGGTCTTGGTGGCGGGGTTGATGGGAATCTGGCCCGAGATGTAGAGCGTGTTGCCGGCCTGGACAGCCTGGCTGTAGGGTCCGATAGCCGCGGGGGCGTTGGGTGTGTTGATGATTTTCTTCATGTTATGACGTTTTTAGATTATTTGCCGAAAATGCAAATATACGAATATTTTATAATATAATGCCACTTTTTCTTCTAAAAACTTTTCCGGTGTGGTATAATATGCTATGGCATAGTGTTTTGTGTTGTGTAAAATGCCGTGGGGCCTTAATCCTACGTAGCCTCTCCGTAGTCGCTCCGACTGTTCTACGGTTGTTTAACGGTTTTTTGTCGGAGGGAGGTCGGAGAGGAGGCGGAGGGGAGACGTAGAGGACGACGAGCCCAAGGGCAGAGGCACCGTTGAAAAAAAATTGCAAGAGAATTGAAAAATTATTATATTTGCAAATGGCGCATTGCGGTGTTGTGTCGGCGCAATGTGCTTGTAACCAGTAGAGTAAACAAAATCAAAATATATAAAGTTATGGCAAAGATAAACAATCTCGTCTCCAAACAGGGGTATGACTGGAAATTCAGCACCGTGGGCGGCGTGACCCGCGTGAACATTGAAACCGGCGAGGATATCGCTCATCTTGAAGAACTTGACCAGAAGCTGTGGACCGTGCTCAGCTGTCCGGTGAAGGGTCTCGAGTTCGACGAGCGCACGCTGGCCATGATGGACACCGACCACGACGGCAAGCTGCGTGTGCATGAGGTTATGGCCGCCGCGCAGTGGCTGCGCAAGGTGCTGACAGACATGGACTATCTGGTCGAAGGACGTGACTCGATAGCCTTCTCGTCCATCAAGCAGGACACCGACGAAGGCAAGCAGGTGATAGAAGCCGCCCAGATGATACTGGGCAAGCTCGACGTGAAGAAAGAGGAGATCAGTCTTGCCGACGTGAAGGCCTACATGGATGTGTACGAAGAGAAGTGCAAGGCCGAGTACACCGCCGCCGAGGGCGAGCCCTACGAGCCGCCTTACGGCGAGGGCAGCGACGATGCCGAAGCCGCCGTGGGTGCCGTGCGCGCCAAGGTGGCCGACTGGTTCATGCGCTGCAAGCTGGCCCAGTTTGACGAAGAGGCTATGCCGGCCCTCGACGTGCAGGTGGAGAAGATTGCCGCCATCAGCGACAAGAACCTGGGCGACAGTGTGGCCGAGATAGCCGACTATCCGCTGGCACGCCCCTCGAAGGAAGGCCTGCTGCCGCTGGCCAAGGGTGTCAACCCCGCCTGGCAGGGCGCCATGGCCACGCTGGTGGCCGCCGTGCCGGACTTGGCGGGCAAGGAAGCCGTGAGCGAGGAAGAGTGGGGTGCCGTGGTGGCCAAAGTCGACGCCTACACCGCCTGGAAGGCTGCCGGTGAGACAGCCATGAACGAAGCCATAGCCGAGCAGCTGGCCGGCCATGCCGCCGCCATAGAGCCGGTGGAGCGCCTGCTGCGCTACTGCCGCGACTACTTCCGCCTGCTGCACAACTATGTTGTGTTCAAAGACTTCTACCGCCGCGACGACAAGTTCCTCGCCGTCTTCCAGGCCGGTAAGCTCTATATCGACCAGCGCTGCTGCGACCTGTGCGTCAAGGTGAGCGACATGGGCAAGAGCACCGCCACGGCCGGCAAGAGCGGCATGTACCTCATCTACTGCCACTGTGTGGCCAAGAGCGGCGGTGCCCAGATGGACATCGTGGCCGCGCTGACCGACGGCGAGATTGGCGGCCTGCACGAAGGCAAGAACGCCATCTTCTACGACCGTCAGGGCAACGACTGGGACGCCACCATCACCAAGATAGTGGACAACCCCATATCGATACGCCAGGCCTTCTGGAGTCCCTACCGCAAGTTCGGCAACTGGGTGACCGAGAAGATAACCAAGAGCGCCTCGGAGAAAGAGAGCAAGCAGTTTGACGAGATGACGACGAAGGCCGACACTGCCAGCACCAACATCACCGTGAAGGCAGAAGGTGCCGAAGCCGAGGCCAAGGCCAACGAGAAGAAAGCCCAGATGTTCGACATAGCCAAGTTCGCCGGTATCTTTGCAGCCATCGGCCTGGCCCTTGGTGCCATAGGAGGCGTGCTGGCCACCCTGGGAGGCTTTGTCACCGCCAAGTGGTACAACGTCATCATCCTTATCGCCGCCATCATTGTCCTCATCAGCGGTCCCTCGATGCTGCTGGCGTGGCTCAAGCTGCGCAGGCGCAACCTCGGTCCCGTGCTCAACGCCAACGGCTGGGCCATCAACAGCGATGTGAAGGTCAACACCACCTTCGGCAAGACGCTGACCTCGATGGCCAAGTACCCGAAGGTAGTGGCCCCCGACCCCTTCGCCGACAAGGGTATGCCGTGGTGGCAGAAATGCCTCATCTGGCTCGTCGTGCTGGTGGCGCTCTTCCTGGGCATCTTCCGCCTGACGCAGCACCGCTGGGTGTGGCAGCCCAAGCCCGAGGAGCCCGTGGCCGAGGTGGTCGACAGCGTAGCGCCCGAGGCGGTGCCTGCCGACACCGTTGCCGTTGAGGCTGTGGCAGAAGAAACTCCTGCTGAATGAGGCTGAACGCCGCGCTACTGTTTTTACTGATGCTGCCGTCGACCATGGAGGCTCAGGTGTTCACCGCCGCGTGGTGGAATGTGGAGAACCTCTTCGACACACGCGATGACCCGCGGACCAACGACGACGACTTCACGCCGCAGGGCGACTACCGCTGGACGCGCCGCAAGCTGCAGGCCAAGCTGCAAGGCATTGCCAAGACCCTCGCGATGATGGACCTGCCCGATGTGGTGGGGCTGGCCGAGGTGGAGAACAGCTATGTGCTGCGTGAGCTCTGCAACGGCACGCCATTGAACCGTGCCGGCTACCGTTATGTGCACCACGACTCGCCCGACCGTCGCGGCATAGACGTCGCGCTCATCTACCGGCAAGACCGTTTCCGTGTGCTGAGCGACAGCGTGGTGCGCGTGAGCGACAGCGCGGCGGGTTTCTACACAAGGGACATACTGGTGGTGGAAGGCGTCACGCCGCAGGGCGACACCCTCTGCCTTGTGCTCAACCACTGGCCCTCGAAGAAGGGTGGGGAAGAGGCTGAGGCGCACCGTATGGAGATTGCGGCAAGGCTGCGCGGCCTTATGAAAGAGCTGCAAGACAAGTACCCGCAGGGGGCGGTGGTGGCCATGGGCGACATGAACAGCACGGCCGACGAGCAGCCCATGTCGGAAGGCATGGCTTTCGGCGACGACAGCGTCAACGCCGACGGCATACGCAACCTCACGCTGCGCCTGCCGCGCGACTGGGGCAGCCACAAGTTCCAGGGGCAGTGGGACTACATAGATCAGGTACTGCTGCTGGCCGGCGACGGCTGGCAGGTGGGCGACCTGAAGGTGATGCGCTATGACCACCTGCTTACCAGTGACAAGAACCGGACCGGCGTGCGCCCCAAGCGCACCAACCAGGGCATGCGCTACGAGGGTGGCCTTAGCGACCACCTGCCGCTGCGTCTGCGATTGAAACGAATAAAGATGGATAATAAATAATTTAAGTATGAAGAAAACATTTGTTTTTGTAGCACTGTTGGTGGGTGTGGTTATGGCCCAGGCACAGAGCGCCAAACTGTCGCCGAGCGCGGCGATAAAGGCCATGGAGATAAGTCAGGGCCGGTGCACGGTGGACGACGTGCATGCTTTCGCTTTCTTTGCAGAAGGCGTTGACATCAAGGCTTTGGATGCTTTTGGCGTGAAAGTGAATTCACAAGTGGGCAACATGGCCACTGTGCAGATACCCACCAAGCGTTTTGCCGACTTTGTGGCGTCGGGTCTCTGTTCGTATATCGACATGGGCCATGAGGTGCTTCCCATGAATGACAAGGCGCGTGCCGAGATGGGTGTGGACTATATCCACCAGGGTGCCAACCTGCCGCAGGGATACGACGGCACAGGTGTGGTGGTGGGTGTTGTAGACGCCGGCTTTGAATACGGCCACCCCTCGTTCTACGATACCACTGGCACGATGCTCCGCATCAAGCGCGTCTGGCAGCAGAATGATGCCACTGGTACCAATCCCGACGGGTTCTCCTATGGCTCAGAGTATACAACCATGCAGGCGATACTTGGCGCGGTCACCGACAGCCCCGACAAGGGACATGGAAGTCATGTGGCCGGTATTGCTGCCGGATGCGGTGCTCCCGATATAGCCGGACGCCGCTATAGCGGTATGGCTCCAGCGGCCGACATAGTGATGGTGGCTACCAATATGACTGATAACGGCATCATGGATGGTATCCGCTACATCCACAACTATGCCCGCCAGGTGCATAAGCCTTGCGTTATCAACCTGAGTCTCGGCACATTGATTGGCCCGCACGACGGATTGGGTGTTAGCGATGTTATGCTGGCAAACTACCTGGACCAGCTGGACAGTATCGTCGTCGTGGCATCGGCTGCCAATAGCGGCAGCAACAGAAACCATCTGCATCACCAGTTCTCGGTCTCAGATACCGTTGTGCGCACCTATTGCATAGATTTGGTAGCAGGAGACTACTCTGCTTCATTGGATTGCTGGGGTGCCCAAGGCGACGTGTTTTCGCTTGCAATCGAGTTGAACGACAGGGATCAGAACGGAGTAATCACCAGTGTCGATGCGACTCCATTCATCTCAAGTAACATCGACTCTACATATTCTTTTGAATTGCATTCGCCCGCCCCGCGCGACAGTGTCTATTTATGTGACATCAGTGTTTCGTATACAAACACCTTGAATAATAGACCTGAGATCTATGTGGATATCCATAAATCCGGCCGACGTGTGTCAAGCGACCATTTTGCCATCATCATTAAGTCTACAAATGCCGACGTCCATGTTTGGAGTGATAAATTCAATTTCGCGAACATGAACAATAGCGCCTTCGTCCAAGGCGATGCAGAATACACCATTGGCGGCTTTGGCGCTAATACTGACGCTGTGATTTCTGTCGGCAGTTATGCCACGCGTACCAAGCGATTAACCGAAAACGGTAATATCACCAACATCAGTTCCACAGAAGAAGGAACCCTCTCAAGTTTCTCTTCGCATGGTCCCACTTATGACGGCCGCGTGAAGCCTGACATCTGTGCCCCCGGTCAGCACCTGGTTTCGTCTATCAACACCACCTATCTGCCTACTTATGGCATGAATAACGATTTCGATTCCGTTGTCTTTAATGGCCATACCTATCATTATGCTATTATGCAAGGCACCTCCATGTCGTCGCCGGCAGCCGCCGGTATTGTTGCCCTGTGGCTGCAGAACACTCCCAGTCTCGATGTTGACACCGTGCGTTCCATCTTGCACGCCTCCGGCCGCACCGACTACTACACTGGCCAACTGCCTGCCACTGGCAGCAACCTTTGGGGCTGGGGAAAGATGGATCCTTTTGCAGGGTTGCCTGCCACCACAGTGCCTATGTATCAGGTTGACATTGTCCCGTCTGACTATTTGCAAGGATATGTCGTTGGCGGTGGACGCCATCCTCAGGGACCGATTATTATTACCGCATATTCTGTAGATGGCTTTGCGTTTAGCAATTGGAGTGACGGTAATACCGACAACCCGCGTGTAATTAACCTGACCTCCGACATAGAACTTGTAGCATATTATGAGACTGCAGCGTGCGACACCATTACGCAATTCCCGTGGGTGGCAGATTTCGTGGAGAGCGCCCTCGCCTGCTGGGATAGGAATTTGGTTCTCGGTATGATGGATTGGCAATACTTGTCGTCGAGCATGGTGTCCATTTCTGTTCAAAACAAAATTGACAACTGGTTGATCTCGCCGTATATGCGTATTGAAGCAGGTACTTCGCTTATTTTCGAAGGCACAAGCCGTGTTCATGACAGCTTGGCTATCATGGCTATTACCGATAGCGACACCATCCTCCTTGCTGATGAGTATTTTACCGATTCCACCGGAGGTATAAGATATGTGAGTCTGAACCCTGTCGCAGGTCGTACTGTTCGTATTGCTTTCCGTCACCATGCCTCCACGGCCAGCGGCTTCATTAGAATAACTAGTGCCATGGTCGATTATTATGAGGGTATAGAGGATGTTGCAGCACCTACATACCGCATCAATACCGACGGCTTGCGTGTTACCATAAGCGGTGTATCGGAGCAGCAACTTAGTGTCTACGATGCCATGGGACGCTGTGTCGTCTCGTCGCCGGTGGCCAACGGCACATTCACTATGCCGGCCTCCGGAATATATGTCTTGCGTATCGGCAATCAGCCGCCACGGAAGATAGTACTTGTGCGATAAGTAAAAAAAGACTCACCGGCCGGTGGGTCTTTTTTTTGTTAAAATGCTGTATATTGTTTTTATTTTGTATATTTGCAGCGCAATGTTCCAAAGGGGAAAATGCCCAATGCGCATTGCGCCAGTGCTTTGAAAGGTTATTGCATCAAGGTCGCTCCGCCGCAGAGGTGGAGGCCAAGAGGGGAATCGCGTGAAAATCGCGAGCTGTCGCGCAACTGTAACTCCTATATATAAAGGAGAAGCCAGAGTACCTGCCTTGATGTGTCGTTGGCAATGCTTTCGCGTCAAAGGCGGTTTGTCGAAACTGGTATACGCAATACCAGGTCGTTTGATTACTTACCATAGCTTATAGGCCGTTGGCATCTGCCCAAGGGCTGGTTAAAATATTGTAACAAATGAACTGGAGAGACGAATATAAAAGGAAAGTGTCGAAGCCTGAAGAGGCTATCAAGGACATCTATGACGGCAACTGCGTCATACTTGGCCATGCTGCGGCGGTACCCAAGATAGTGCCGCAGGCTATGGCCAAACACTGCGAGGACTACAACGACGTTATCATCTTCCACATGACTACCTTGGGCGACAACCCGTTGCTGCACCCACGCTGTCACGGCCACTTCCGCCATGTGAGCAACTTCCTCAGCGGCAACTCGCGCGATGCGGTGAACCACCTCGAAGGCGACTTCTTCCCGGCTTACTTCCACGACGTGCCCGAGATGATAGGCGACGAGATACCGTGCGATGTGGCCATCTTCCAGGCCACGCCACCCAACGAAGAGGGCTACTGCTCGCTGGGCGTCAGCTGCGACTACGCGCTGGCCGCCATACGTCGCGCCCGCTCGGTGATAATAGAGACCAACGAGATGATGCCCTTCGTGGGTGGCGACAACATGATACATGTGTCGCAGATAGACCATATAATACCGTGCGCCTACGCGTTGCCGGAGCTGCAAAGCGAAGCCCCGTCGGAGGTGGAGCTTGCCATCGGCCGTAACTGCGCTTCGCTGGTGACCGACGGCGCCACCCTGCAGCTGGGCATAGGCGCCATACCCAACGCTGTGCTCGCCGAACTGGGCGACAAGAACGACCTCGGCATACACAGCGAGATGTTCAGCGACGGTGTGGCCGAGCTGATGAAGGCAGGCGTCATCAACGGGCGCCGCAAGACGATGCACCGCGGCAAGGTGGTGGCCACCTTCATCATGGGCAGCAGCGAGCTGTACGACTTTGTGGACGGCAACGACACCATAGAGCTCTATCCGGTGGACTATACCAACGACCCGATAGTCATTGCGCAGCAGTACCGCATGGTGAGTATCAACTCGTGCCTTGAGGTCGACCTTATGGGGCAAGTGGCCAGCGAGACCATCGGCATGCGGCAGTACAGCGGCATCGGCGGACAGATCGACTTTGTACGCGGCGCATCGATGGCGCGCGAGGGCAAGAGCATCATTGCCATGCCTTCGACGGCCGCCGGCGGCACCATCTCGCGCATCAAGCCTTTCCTCACCCCCGGCGCTGCGGTGAGCACCACACGCAACGATGTCAACTACCTCGTCACCGAGTACGGCATAGCCCGCCTCAAGGGACGCACCCTGCAGCACCGCGCCGAGGACCTCATCAGCATCGCGCATCCGGACTTCCGCCCCATGCTCATCGAGGAGTACGAGCGGCGCTACCAGTGCAAGTATCCGCAGCAATAGTTTCGGCAGTTTCTGCACAAAATATTTATTGTTATCCGTATCGTGGAGACTTCCCTCGCAAGGGGAGGTCTCTTTTTATTGCGTGTACGAATATTATTGCTATATTTGCACAGCAAATAATAATGTATAATTGTTGATAAATATATGTATATGAGAAAACTGTGTGCTACAGCCCTGGCGGTGCTCCTTCTGGCGGCCATGGACGCTTCGGCTCAATGGAGTGTCGGACTGCGCGGCGGATGGACCAGCACCACCATCAGCCGCTACGATGCCGGACGCATGGACGAGGCCTACTCGCCCCTCGGCGGCTTCGAGGCCGGTGTGCAGGGCAGCTATACCTTCAATTCGTGGTTCGCCGTTCGCGCCAACCTCAGTTTCATGCAGCGCTCGCACCGCATGGACCGCAATCTCAACTACCTGGACTCCGTCTACACCAACCACCGCAACTCATACCTGATGCTACCGGTGGTGGCCGACTTCTCGTTCGGCGGCGAGCGTCTGCGCGGCCATCTGCTGGCCGGCGGCTATGCGGGTTACTGGCTCGGCGAACACCGCAAGGGCACCACCTTCTGGATGACCGACTACAACGTGTACTTCGAACCTTTCGATGAGAAGCGCGACTTCACCGACGAGGACAGCCGCTTCAATGCCGGTGTCGTCTTCGGTGCCGGCCTCTCCTACGGCATAGGCGAGAAATGGGCGCTCGGGCTGGATGCGCTCTATTACTACGACCTCACTTCGCACCACAAGGGTTACGCCCACCTTGCCGACCCTCGCTACCTCAACACCTTTTCATTAACCCTTAGCGTCAACTACAACCTATGAAGAAGTACGTTTTACTCGCTGTCGCTGCGACGCTTATGATGACATCGTGCCGCAAGGATGCCGACTACATGCCCTACGTGGGCGAGTCGCCCAAGCTGGCCTACAGCACCTATACCGAACAGTTTGAATACCTCTGGAAGACCATGAGCACGGCCTACGTCTTCTGGGACATCGACACCGTCGATTGGGACGCCACCTACACCCGGCTGTTGCCCGGCTTCCAGTCCCTCGACCAGAAGTACAAGGACAGCGGCTTCGTGCGCGCCACCGACCTCGAGCCCCTTTACACCAGCATGTTCGGCTCCATGATTGACCACCACATGTCTGTCTATGTGGAGAATCTGCATCCCCATGCCTCCGATCCCATACCGCACCGCGTCAAAATCAGCCCCGCCTCCATCGAGGTCCCGACGCGTCCCTACTATTTCGAGGACCGCAATACCGAACAGACTGGCATACAGGCTTTCTTGTCCACTGTTGAGGCAAACTACACGGTGCTGGCGCACGAGTCGGGCACCTTTGCCTTCGACGACGCCGGTTTGTCATCTACCGTGACGCTACACTACTGTCTCTTCAGGCTCCCTGACGGACGCGTGGTGCCCTATCTGTGGCAGTCGATGGCAGCCCTCACCCCTTTGATGAAGGGTAATAGTACACCTGCCGGCAAGGCATTGATTGAGAACTGGCTGCAGGCTGTCTGTAACAGCACCAACCTGGCAGGCATCATCCTCGACAACCGCGCCAACCGCGGCGGTTTCCAGGACGACCTCGACTACCTCATCGGCCCCTTCCTGAACGAGCGCGCCACTATCTTCGAGACCCGCTACAAGGAAGGTCCCGGCCGCCTCGAATACTCCGCGTGGTGTCCCTACTACCAGAGCCCCAACACCGACTACCACCGCGACATCGCTGCCGAGGGCATCCCCTATGTAATACTAACCTCCGTCAATACCGTCAGCATGGGCGAGATAGAACCACTCACTGCCAAGGCTGTCATCCCCACGACCCATGTCATGGGCGAGCGCTCCTGGGGCGGCACATGCCCGCTGCAGCCCAACGCTGTCGACCTTAGCTATAACGCCCCCTATGGCGATGGCGATAACCTTAAAGGACACTACATCTACTCCTCCACCTTCGGCACACGCATCGACGGCCAGCGCCTCGAAGGCATCGGCTGCGTACCCGACGAGGTCATCAACCGCAAGGACGACCCCTCCCAGAGCTTCAAGCCGTTACTCGACGCGGCGCTGACTTATATCCAAAACCATTAATTAAGCCATACTATTGTCCGTGGTTAGGGGGCATGCTATAGGCATGCTCCCCCTTTTTTATTTATTTTGAGGGTATATACAACCTACATAACACAGTATTATCTCTTTAATTTGCAAGTGATTATAATGAGTAAATAAGGAGAAATATAAGACCAATATAAGAGATTATGCCTTATCATGCTGGTTTTCAATGGGTGTTCGTTCGGTTATGTTAAATAGGGTTGGGGTGCATGCGGTGTGCTGTGTATTGGAGGGTGGAGAGGAGGCTATCACCATAAATGGTGAGATTTTTTTATAAAAAGTGGCAAAATGTAATTTTTATTTCGTATATTTGTCCCGTCATACGCAAGCCGATGTTTGTGTATGGTGTTGATAATTAGTTAAATAAATATAATATTAATCCTAAAAAGTCACATCTATGACAAAAGTTAAATCTTTAGCTGACCTGAAGGCCATGCGCGAGAAGCTCCAGAACAATCTCGACATTCGCGAGAAAGCGGAGAATCCTGAGTCGCTTGTCCAGATCAAGGTTGCTATGGCCACTTGCGGTATCGCCGCCGGTGCCAAGCAGGTTATGGAACACATGATGCAGAAGGCCGACGAGCTCCACATCCCCGCCGTCTTCACGCAGACCGGCTGCATGGGCTACTGCCACGCCGAGCCCACCCTCGAGGTGCGCGTCCCGGGCAAGGACCCCATCGTCTTCGGCCACGTCGACAACAACCGCGCCGATGAGATCCTCACCAAGTACGTCCAGAACGGCGAACTCGTCGAGGGCATCATCCCCGTGAACTACGAAACCATTGAAAAATAAGACTTAGAAAATCATGGCAAAATACAAAATGCATATTCTGATCTGCGGCGGTACGGGATGCAAATCCAGCAACAGCCTCCAGATCATCGAGAACTTCCAGAATATCCTGGCCGAGAAGGGTCTGAAGGACGAAGTTCAGGTCATCAAGACCGGCTGCTTCGGCTTCTGCGAGAAAGGCCCCATCGTGAAGATCATGCCCGACAACACCTTCTACACCCAGGTGAAGCCTGAGGACGTCGAGCGCATCGTCAACGAGCACATCATCAAGGGTCGTAAGGTCCCCGAGCTGCTCTACACCAACCCCGAGAACAAGGAGCACGTCAGCGACTCGAAGCACATGGACTTCTATCGCAAGCAGATCCGTATCGCCCTGCGCAACTGCGGCTTTGTGGATCCCGAGAACATCGAGGAGAGCATCTCCCGCGGCGGCTACGAAGCTCTTGCCAAGTGCTTGACCGAGATGACCCCGCAGCAGGTTATCGACGAGATCACCAAGTCCGGCCTCCGCGGCCGTGGCGGCGCCGGCTTCCCCACCGGTGTCAAGTGGGGTCTCTGCGCCAAGAACCAGGCCGACCAGAAGTACATCATCTGCAACGCCGACGAGGGCGACCCCGGTGCCTTCATGGATCGTTCCATCCTCGAGGGTGACCCCAACAGCATCGTCGAGGCTATGGCCATCGGCGGCTACGCCATCGGCGCCACCAAGGGTCTCGTCTACATCCGTGCCGAGTATCCTCTGGCCATCGAGCGTCTGAAAATCGCCATCAACCAGGCCCGCGAGTACGGCCTCCTCGGTGAGGACATCCTCGGCAGCGGCTTCAACTTCGATATCGAACTCCGCTACGGCGCCGGCGCTTTCGTCTGCGGCGAGGAGACCGCTCTGATCCACTCCATGGAAGGCCAGCGCGGCGAGCCCACCCTGAAGCCCCCATTCCCCGCTGTGCGCGGCTATATGGACAAGCCCTCGAACGTGAACAACGTCGAGACTTTCGCCAACATCCCCATCATCATCACCAAGGGCGCCGACTGGTTCCGCACCATCGGTACCGAGAAGTCGCCCGGAACCAAGGTGTTCGCCCTCGCCGGCCAGATCAACAACGTGGGTCTGATCGAGGTTCCCATGGGCATCACCCTGCGTGAGATCATCTACGAGATCGGTGGCGGCATCAAGGACGGCCGCGAGTTCAAGGCCGTGCAGACCGGCGGTCCTTCCGGCGGCTGCCTCACTGCCAAGCACCTCGACACCGAGATCGACTACGACAGCCTCGTGGCTGCCGGCTCGATGATGGGCTCCGGCGGTATGGTCGTCATGGACGAGACCTCCTGCATGCCTGCTATCGCCAAGTTCTACCTGGAGTTCACCTGCGAAGAGAGCTGCGGTAAGTGCAGCCCCTGCCGCATCGGTAACAAGCGCCTCTGCGAGCTTCTTGAGAAGATCACCGACGGCCGTGGCACCATGGAAGACCTCTACGCCCTCCGCAACCTGGCCGCCGTCATCAAGGACAGCGCCCTCTGCGGTCTCGGCCAGACCTCGCCGAACCCCGTGCTCAGCACCCTCGACAACTTCTGGGACGAGTACGTCGAGCACGTCGTCGACAAGAAGTGCCGCGCCGGCGTCTGCAAGAAACTCATGCAGTATGTCATCGACGCCGAGAAGTGCATCGGCTGCGGCAAGTGCCAGAAGGGCTGCCCCGCCGAAGCTATCAGCCGTACCGACTACATCGCCCCGGGCCACAAGCTGGCTTCCATGGTGATCGACGCCACCAAGTGCATCAAGTGCGGCGCCTGCATCGGCAACTGCAAATTCGGTGCTATTTCGACCAAATAAAACCTTTAAAGAATTATAGAAATGATTAATGTCACTATAGATAACAAAGCGATCCAGGTCCCCGAAGGCACCACTATTCTGAAAGCTGCCCGCATGGCCGGTATCGATATCCCGACGCTCTGCTACTTCGAGCTCGACGGAATGAAATTTGAAAACAAACCCGGCGGATGCCGCGTCTGCATGGTTGAGGTCACCAAGGACTTCAACGGCAAGCCCCGCCGCAACCTGGCCCCCGCCTGCGCCACCGACTGCGTGGAAGGCATGGAGGTCCTCACCGCTTCGCCCCGCGCCCTCAACGCCCGCAAGACCGTCCTCGAGCTGATCCTCAGCGACCACCCGAACGACTGCCTCCAGTGCGAGAAGAGCGGCGACTGCGAACTGCAGGCCCTCGCCGCCAGAATGGGTATCCGCGAGATCCCCTTCAAGGGCGAGCAGAGCACCTATGTGAAAGACACCACCCTCAGCGTCTACCGCGACATGGACAAGTGCGTCTACTGCCGCCGCTGCGAGACCATGTGCAACAAGTTCCAGAGCGTGGGCGCCCTTAGCGGCGTCAACCGCGGCTTCCCCTCGGTGGTGGCTCCCGCCTTCGAGCAGAAACTCGGCGACAGCTCCTGCGTCAACTGCGGCCAGTGCGTCCAGGTGTGCCCCGTGGGTGCCCTCACCCTCGTCGACAACATCAACGACGTGCGTAAGGCCCTCGCCGACCCGACCAAGAAGGTCGTCGTCCAGACCGCTCCCGCCGTCCGCGTCGCCCTCGGCGAAGAGTTCGGCATGGAACCCGGCACCATCGTCACCGGCAAGATGGCCGCTGGCCTCCGCCGCCTCGGCTTCGACTATGTCTTCGATACCGACTGGAGTGCTGACCTCACCATCATGGAAGAGGGCACCGAGCTCCTCAACCGTGTGAAGGCCTTCCTCGCTGGCGACAAGAACGTCAAGCTGCCTCAGTTCACCAGCTGCTGCCCCGGTTGGGTTACCTTCTACGAGAAGAACTTCCCCGACCTGCTCGAATATCCTTCGACAGCCAAGTCGCCTCAGCAGATGTTCGGCGCTGTCACCAAGAACTACTTCGCCAACAAGATTGGTGTGAAACGCGAAGACATCGTCTGCGTCTCCATCATGCCTTGCTTGGCTAAGAAGAGCGAGGTGGCCCGCGACGAATTCAAGGTCAACGGCGATCCCGATGTGAACTTCTCGCTCACTACTCGCGAGCTCGCTCACATGCTCAAACAGTGCAACATCGACCTCAACGCCCTGCCAGAGGAAGACTTCGACAGCCCGCTCGGTTCATCGACTGGTGCCGCCGTCATCTTCGGCGCTACCGGCGGTGTTATGGAGGCTGCTCTCCGTACCGCCTACGAGGTCCACACCGGCAAGACTCTGCCTAAGATCGACTTCGAGGAGTGCCGCGGCATCTTCGGCGAAAGCATCCGTGAGGCTACCGTCGATTTCGCCGGCCTGCCCGTCAAGGTGGCTATCTGCTACGGCCTCTCCAACGCTCGCAAGCTCATGGAAGAGGTGCGTGCCGGAAACCCCAACGGCTACCACTTCGTCGAGGTGATGGCATGCCCCGGCGGTTGCATCGGCGGCGCCGGTCAGCCCTACCACCACGGTCACAGCGACATCATCAAGAAACGTATGGACGCTATCTACCGCGAGGACGCTGGCAAGCCCATCCGCAAGAGCCACGAGAACCCCGACATCATCGCGATTTACAAAGAGTACTACGGTGAACCTTGCGGCCACCTCAGCCACGAGCAGCTGCACACCCACTACTTCGACAAGTCCGACAAAATCGAGGCAACGAAATAAAGTAACCAGTCCGACGGGTCTGACCCGTCCGACCCGTCGGACATAACTAAGAATAATATGGCAAACATCAAATTATCCGAAGATAAAATCAATGCTATCAAAGAGATCGCAAAGAGCTTTGGTAACAACCCGGGCGAGGTCATCAATGTGCTGCACCAGGTGCAGGGCAAGTTCGGCTACCTCCCCGCTGAAGTACAGGAAGTCATTGCCCACGAGCTGAAAATGCCGGTGGCCAAGGTCTATGGTATCGTCTCCTTCTACAGCTTCTTCACCATGGAGCCCAAGGGCGAGCACCCCATCGACATCTGCCTTGGCACGGCTTGCTACGTGCGCGGAGCCGAGAAGGTTCTCGACGCCTTCAGCCGCGAGCTCAACATCCCGGTCGGCAAGTGCACCCCCGACGGCAAGTTCTCGCTGAACACCCTCCGTTGCGTCGGTGCTTGCGGTCTGGCTCCCGTCGCCATGATCGGCGGCAAGGTCTATGGCCGTCTCACCCCCGACCAGGTACCCGGCATCATCGCCCAGTACAAGTAAGGCGACAAGGGTTATCCCACCCTTTTAATAAGGAAGAGGGCGTCCGAAAGGACGCCCTTTGTTGTTTCTATGCGGATAGGATACCCCTTACTCCTTTTTTCTAGCTCCTACGTTATTGTCACCAACCTTCATTTTCAATTTAAAGACACTTTCGGCAATCCCTCGGTAATTCTTCGGTGATCCTTCGACGAAATTCCCATATCTCCCTAATTTCCAGTCTATTGTGAATTAATTTGCTTAGATTACAACAACAACCTGTTATTCAGTTATATACAGTTATTACACATTATCCCCATCCCCTTCTCCTGTATGTGAAGAAACTACCGGTGCCATTTAAACCATCACTTATCCAACTGTTAAAAAAACTTAAATTTCAACATCCCAACTACAGTATTCTCCCAATTGTGGTTATTATGTGAGCAAAAAGCCTTTTGCATGGCAGATGACAGGACGACATACAACAACTTCGAGCTGCTGGTTGGGCGGCACCGCGGGCTGATACGTAGGCTCTGCTGGTGGCGTTCATCAGGGGACGAGAGCCTGTGCGACGACCTCGTGCAGGACTGTTATCTTGCCATGTGGGAACATTACGGCACATTGCGTCCAGATATAGTGAAACTGCAGGAAGTCGCATGGGTTGTCTGGCAATGCCGCAGCGTCTTTTCTCACCGCGACAGAAAACATGGGAATGAGGGCGCACATACCCATCCAGACCGCATGATGGTTGATATTGCAGATGATGATGTCCGCGATTCCGGGGATGTTGCCGAAACCCTTGATGAGTTAGCCACCATTCTCACGCCCGAAGAGCAACTCCTTTTCTCCCTTATGCGTCAAAATCTCACTGATGGGGAAATTGCCGAGCGACTTCACCTCAAGCCCCGCACCGTCCGCGAAAAACTGCGCCAGATAATTGAGAAGCTACGCCAGCACTCACGCAATTACACAATCACGCAACCAAACAATCAATAAACTATGACCGAGAAAGAAATACTCCAACTGATAACTCGCCCGGAGACCGACCACGATCGAGTCATCCGTCTCGCAGCTGAGCACAACGCCGACCTCCCCGGCTGGTGTGCCCGACGTAAGCGGCGGTGGTAGATAGTCACCGTTGCAATGGCAGCGACCATGGTGACGGCGTCATTCTTTGTCCCGCAGAACACTGACACCTTCGTCAGCGGAGACCTCCAGTGTTGTACCGACGATGCCTGTCAGAGAGTGGACCAAATGATGGCAAAGATATGAAGCGATGGCATATAGCACTCCTCGTCACGTCGGCAATCTTTGCCGTCGGCATCGCGGTATGGCGGTACACAGCCCCCGAGCGCCACGTCAGTGACCTCTACCACCGCTACGAGCATGCCGACGGCATTGCCGCCAGCTATATCCACAACTACCCCGTAAACGACACCATCACCCTCGACGTCACCCTACTTGAAGCCACCACCGATAGCGGCTGGGCCATCCTCGTGCGCGACTTCGAGATGGACGAACTCTCGCCTATGCTCCAGATGCTCATCGACAGGGGTGAGAATCTGGTATTCTCCAAACTCATTCCCAAGAGCAAC
>JAEEGJ010016302.1_pt1 | contig 17085 bp, 18 predicted proteins | sample 8958761 | NCBI WGS metagenome assembly JAEEGJ01 (sample SAMN16246546, study PRJNA631951) | gut metagenome | biome: gut microbiome; feature: rumen; material: RS-attached | host: Bos | place: Iran: Karaj | collected 2018-10 | reverse complement strand
GCGGAGCAATTCTGTATGCAGCTACTCAAGTTGCTAAAAGAGATGAGAATAAAGATAAGACGATAGTTGCTATTTTTCCTGATACGGGATTGAGATATCTGTCAACTAATCTTTTTGGGTGAAATGGACTACAAACCCCGTCCCCAAGAGACCATGTGGTTTATAAAATTCTAAGGAGAAAAAACACAGTATGTACATACGAACAGCAACAATAGAAGATCTTGATGCGATTGCGCAGGTAGAAGCGGAGTGTTTTCCGTCGGCGGAAGCAGCAACTGCAGCGGAGTTTAAAGGAAGACTTGAACACTATGCTGATCATTTCTGGCTTATGTTTGACGGAGATTTACTTATAGCATTTGTGGACGGTTTTGTTACAGATCAAAGAGACCTTACGGATGATATGTATGAAAAAGCTGAGATGCACGATGAGAACGGCGATTGGCAGATGATTTTCGGTGTAAATACAATTCCCGAATACAGACGAAGCGGATATGCCGGAGAACTGATAAAAAGAGCTATCGAGGATGCCAAAAATCAGGGGAGAAAAGGCGTTGTTCTTACTTGCAAAGACAGGCTTGTGCATTATTATGCAAAGTTTGGTTTCGAAAACGAAGGTGTAAGTGATAAATCCACTCATGGTGGCGTGACTTGGAATCAAATGAGATTGACATTTTAGATGCAAAATTATGATACAATATATGCTGTAAAGAGAAGAATAAATATTTCTTTTCGGAAAGTTGGTAATGAAATTGTATTGTAAAGTTTGCGGTCAGGAATTGGAAGAAAATCAGATGTTTTGTGCGAATTGCGGAACACCTCGGGAAGACGGGGCTTCTTTTTCCGGACAAAACAAAATGATCCCTCCGGGACAGATTCCTGCGGGAGATGGATATTATCAGAACAATATCCCTACGCAGAATGGATTTCCTCAGCAGGGGAATGTTCCGCCACAGGATAGCTTTTATCAGCAGGGGAATGTTCCGCCACAGGATAGCTTTTATCAGCAGGGAAATGTTCCTCAACAGAATAGTTATTATCAGCAGGATAATATTCCTTCACAGAATAATATCCCGCCTCAGTATAATGCTCCGCAGCAGGGGGCATATTATGCTCAGGGGAATGCATCAATTCCACAAAATTCTTATATGCCGCAAAATATGATGGCTCCCAAAAAGAAAAACAAGTATGCCTTACCTATAGGGATAGCGATTGGAGCAGTAGTATTTATCGGGGCTGTTGTTGTTTTGATTTCACAAGTTTATAAGGCACTTGTTCCGGAGCAGAGTAATCTGGCAAGTTCAGAAGCGGCGGAAGTGACGGAAGAGAGCTCGGAAGAAAGTTCTGTTTTGGATCAGATTGAAACGGATGAGAATGAGGAAGCTGTTAATCCCAGATATGTTCCCGAAGATTATACAGGACCGTATGACTATTTTAACGGTGATTCATGGGTTGTTCCGGTTGAAGGAATGTTTATAAGTTCCAGTGGCTATGTGAATTCCAAATATCTTGGGGAATCCATGGCGATAGCACAATCAATTGACCTTAGCAGTGCACTGGTACTTACGAAAGACGGATTCAGATATATAAATAAAGATGCGGCTGATGTGGATTTTGCTCCTGATGCGCAGTGTGCGGATATTGCAGTCAGAGGAAAGAATATGTTTTATGTGATCCCGACGGAAAAAGTGGATGACTATGAGCTTGGCGATCTTTATATTATGAATATGGAAACCGGAAAGAGCAATATTATTGCCAAGAGTATTGTCAGAAGTACTCCGGTTATTTCTCCTAACGGAATATATGTAGCTTATACCAGATATTACAACAAAGATAAGGTTGTTGAGATGTTTATCGGCGGTGATAATGTCACTGAGGAAAAAGTTGAATCCGGTATGTGCCATCCTATTTGTATTTCTGATGAAAAAAAGATGTTTTATGTGAAAGAGGGCGATCCGGAAATTTGTGCTTTTGACTCACATAACACTCGTACACTTATCCGTGGCGCAGAAGTAAAACAATGCTTTATCAATTCAAAATGTGATGAACTGGTAGTTAATGTACCGTACGCAACGTTTTATTATAATTTTGAGCTTGAAAATGATGCGCCGACACAGCTCTGTGATGCAGAAATAACCGGCGCTTTTACGGATTGTCTCAATCAGGTTTACGGACAATATGGAAATACTACTTTCTGTGATGTTCCGACCTTAAAGGATATAATTTTTGCTTCAAGTGATAGCAGTGTGTTTGTAATAAGTTCAGATGGAAAAGAAAGCACGAAACTTGATCATTCTATTTCTGATTTTTCAAATATGATCATGTACAATGCGGATGGCAAAAGAACTATGCTATATTCGTGCGACGGTAAAATGTACAGCATAGAGCTTGATGGTGATGATAAGACCGAGAAGGTTTTCTTTGATGATATAACAGTGGACAATTTTGTTTGCAGTTATGATCTTAAGAAAGTATGGATCGTATCATCAGGTGATGTGTGTTACCTTGATAACGGCAAAGCTACGTTTGTTGCATCGGGTATCGATAAGAGCAGCAATCCGCTTGAAACCGGCATAGTGTGGAATATTGAAGATAACTGGCTGTATTATCTTAAAGGCGGCGCTTTATACAGAGCAAATCAAACTCAGGATAGCGAGCATATGGTTGCAGAGGATGCATCTATTCTTACAAATATATACGGAAAGGTTTATTACCTTCCTGCATCCAGAAAAAATGTTTATCTGTATATGAACGGTAAATTTGAAAAGGTAATCTGAAAGAGGTATCTGTATGGCAAATATCAAATGGGGTGTGATCGGAACTGCAAATATAGCAAGAGGTTGTACAATTCCCGGAATGCAGCTTACTAACAACTGTGAGCTTTATGCCATAGCGGGAAGGGATAAGGAGAAAGCCGAGACGTTCATGGCAAAATTTGGCTTTCAGAAGGCTTACGGAAGCTATGAGGAACTGCTTGCCGATCCTGAAGTGCAGGCGGTCTACATTCCTTTGCCGAACCATCTTCACCGTGAATGGGTTATCAAGGCGCTTAAGGCCGGTAAACATGTTCTTTGTGAGAAGCCGCTCGCTTTAAATGAAGAGCAGGGAAAAGAAATGTTTAATACTGCCGCTGAGAACGGCGTATATTTGATGGAGGCCTTTGCATATCAGCACAGTCCATATATTGAAAGCCTTAAAAAAGACGTTTTCAGTGGAATTATAGGCGATGTTGATTATGTCGAGACAGCTTTTTTGACGCAAGGGTATGAAGATGATATAAGAATCTACAAGGAAATGGGTGGCGGTGCGATGTACGATCTAGGATGCTATTGCACGTCCATGATTCTTTCACTTATTGATTCTCAGCCTGAAAGTGTCAAAGCAGTTGCGGAATACAATGAGCACGGAGCTGATGTGGCCACATCGGCTATCATCAGATTTGCAAACGGAGCGAGAGCTTCTTTTAACGTAGGAATGATCCTTGGAAAAGAGAAGCCTGCGAGAATGGACAGGTTGTATATTCATGGAACCAACGGTCACATAATCTCTGATGTTGAATACAATCAGCAGGGAGACGTAAGCTACAAAATCTTTACACAGGGTAAGATTGTAGAGCGCAAAGTGGCTATTCCGCAGAACTATTACCTGGAAATCCGGCAGATGTGCAACTGCGTTGCAGGCGAAGATGTTCCCCTTATTTCACCTGATTTTTCGATAGCCAATTCTAATTTAATGGACATGGTGCTCAAAGAGATTGGATATTGAGCTTGCAAAGATATTGCCTTTTTGATAGACTTTTTACAGTAATAAAATCTTAAAGAAAGCGAGGTACATTTGATGCGTGTTATGAAAACAGAGATTGTAATTAAATACAGTATGATGACCTCGGTATGTGCTTTTTGATTTTTATTGATTCTTTTTATATTAGAGTTTACGACCGTGGCTTGTTTTAGTCGCGGTCTTTTTTTATATCATAGGAAATTGCTTTCCTATGATATAAAAACGCTCCGCTATGGATGCGACCGATGCGCAGAAGTATTATGCAAGCTAAAGCTTGCGCGCATCGGCGCGCAAAGAGTCGCGAGCGACTCTTTGTTCTCATAGCTTTCCATGATGTTCGATGTTATTTTTTCGCGGACTATCTATTTGCCTGATTCAAGGCGCATATTCAATTTGCACAAGGTCTTCATATCTGTAATGATCGCAATCTCTGGGAACGGAGGTGTATAAGTTAAGAGCGTGTTGCTCAATATAATAAGGACTAAGGAGACTGAAAAATTGAATAATATAATTATCAGAAAAGAAACTAAAGAAGATTACTACAATACAGAGCAGATCGGAAGAATTTCGGAAGTGGAAAGAAATACTTATACGATACGTTTCTTTGAAAAAGATATTCCGGGAAAGATTAAAGGAAGCTTTTATGAGGAAGACTCTGAGAAGCTTCCTGTAGTAGGTGACTATGTCACGTTTAAGTATAATCCGATCGGCGATTCCGTTATCACATCTGTTTGTGAGAGAACGAGTTTTTTGCAGAGGCCTGACCAGTCAAAGACTGGAGTGATGCAGTATATGGTTGCAAATGTAGACTACTCTTTTATTGTGACATCGCTAAATGACGACTATAGCTATAACAGGATTGCAAGATATGTGAGCGTAGTGCTTCAGGGCGGCTCGGTTCCTGTTGTCATTCTTACTAAATCGGACCTTTGCAATAATGTGGGAAGGTATGTGAGGGAGGTTGAATCGATATCCGATAAAGTCAGAGTACATGCGATTTCTGCGCTGTATGATATAGGCCTTGATGAGCTTAATGAGTATCTTGTACCGGGGAAAACGATATGTCTTCTGGGTTCATCCGGAGCCGGAAAGTCGACGCTTTTGAATGCTTTGGTGGGCAATGAAGTTATGAAGACCGGAGAGATAAGAGAGTCCGATTCAAAGGGAAGACATACAACGACACACAGACAGCTTATTCAGCTTGCAAGTGGTGTTTCGATAATTGACACTCCCGGCATGCGCGAGATAGGAATGGCAAGAGTTGAAGAGGGCATAGACAATACGTTTTCAGATATTCTTGAACTTGCGGCTATGTGCAGATTCAGCGATTGTAAACATGATTCAGAGCCCGGATGTGCGGTTAAGGCTGCTATCAAAAGAGGAGAGTTGTCGGAGGAAAGATTGGAGCTATATAAGAATCTCGGGCGGGAGAATGTACGAAATTACGCTAAGAAAAAAGAAATCTCCAAGTGGGCAAAGAAGATGAAGAACTTTAAAGATAAGAACCGCTGGGGGTGATGAAAATCTGTGGATCGTTCGCATCCATAGCGGAGCGTTTTTATATCATAGGAAAGCAATTTCCTATGCTAGAACAAAGAGTTGCTTTGCAACTCTTTGCGCGTCGATGCGCGCAAGCTTTAGCTTGCATAATACGTCTGCGCATCGTTCGCATCCATAGCGGAGCGTTTTTATATCATAGGAAAGCAATTTCCTATGATATAAAAAAGGTCTGCACTATCGCATAGTATAGTGTAGACCTTTTGATACAAATTAAATAAAAGTACTCCGCTAAGGATAAACCTTGCGGATATAAATATAATTACTTTGTAATATTGCTTACGAATTCATAAGCTCTTTTTATTTATCAGTCATCATAACGGAATTCCTGAACTCCACCGCCGTCGTATCCGCCGTAAGTAAGGATGTTACGATTGCAATCAAGCTTAAGGAAATATCCACCGCTCAGACTTGAATATTTGTCATCAGATGCTTCAAAATCGATAAACTGTCTGCAATCAGCTCTTCCACAAAGAGCATATTCAGAAGAGGGAAAACCGTCTCTTTCCGCACGTGTATTATCTGTCATTAAGAAGTAGTCCAAAGGTGTATTATCATCGAACAAATCCGGACTACTAAGGCCGGAAGTAGGATCTACATGATAATCCTTGCCACCGATAGAAATATAACTCCACTGATGATCACCATTAATATTAAAACCGCTGATAACATCGGCATCAACACCGCACTGGAGAAGCAGATAGGAGTATAGGTTACTTAATTCCTGGCTTATTCCCTTGTTCTCCATCAAGGCTCTGTATGTAGTCACGTTGTTGCTGTTGCCGTTACCGACCAAATAGTCTTCATACATCTCGTAGTCATAAACAAAATTCTGTGAGATATAAACATATAAACTCAAAGCTTTCTCAAACTCAGAGTAGCTCGGTTCGATGTTTTCATTTAATGTTTTAATAACTTTGTCTTCAAATGCCTTCTCTTTGGCGAGAAATTCGTTCTTGTCTTCAAGGTATTTGATCTTTCCGACTCCGTTTTCATATCCGGATGATAGTTCAATCGCAACACTTGACGCGGCGGCAGGGAAATAGTAATTTAAAAGCTCCCCATCGATACATGCTCTGTATGTCTCTTCATCGGGACATTCGAATGTATCTTCACCATTTTTTAATGCATCACATAATTTAAAGAAAGAATCTCTGGTTTTTTCACCAAAAATAGTAGTAGCTCGCTTTGAGAAAACATGAGGGTTAAATGCGTTTACAGCTTGAATTGAGTTATTTTGTGTAGTTGTAGCATCTGCTGGTTCAGCACTAAGCGGCATATCTTCGACTGATATGGAAGTAACATTTGTAGCGTTACTTGCATTAGTCCCGCAGGCAGTAAGTGCAAGTGTAACAATCAGCACAATAGATAAATAGCTTTTTCTCATTTTCATATTCCTCATACAAATTGATATAAAGATACCATGTTTTTGGCAAATAGTATAGGTGGAAATTGCTGATTTTATCGTTAATTATGGAGCGATTTATGAAAAAATGTTACAGCAATTTTTGCAATGTAAGCAATGCGATGTGACGAAATGCACAAAAAAATGAGTAAAAATATATGGAAAATAGTAAGGAGGTTTAAAGAGAATAAAAAAAGTTTGTGAAATGTATACAATTTTAACAAAAGTATTTTGGGAAATAGTTCCGAGAAATTTTATAAATATGTATAAAAAAGTTTTTGGGTGAAATTTTATTTTGATTTTAACGTAAATTTTGTATTGTGATTTTTACCGACTCTACTTTGCGTAGGTGGAATAAATTGCTGTGCGGTTTTACAATCGGCATATGGAGGTGAGAGAATGAATCAATACGTTACCGGAGCAGTTATAAAGGAACTGCGCGAAAAAAATAATATGACACAGCTACAGCTTTCTGATAAGCTTGGAGTTAGCGACAAGACTATTTCAAAGTGGGAAACAGGTAAGGGGTATCCCGATATTACGCTTCTGGAGCCTATTGCAAAAGCATTCGGTATATCGATAACAGAACTCATTTCAGGCAATGCCATTCATAATGAAAATGTTTCGGCAAATATGATGAAATCAAAGTTCTACGTGTGTCCTGTTTGCGGAAACGTGATCCACAGTATGGGAGAATCGGTAATACATTGCCATGGGATCGGGCTTACTCCGCTTGATGCTGAGCTTACGGATGAGAAGCATATGGTCTTTATCGAACGCGTTGAGGATGAGTACTATGTGCGTTTTGACCATGAAATGACCAAAGAGCATTATATTTCTTTTGCGGCAGCGGTGTCGTCGGATGACATGCAGCTGTTGAAACTCTATCCGGAAGGCAGGGCTGAAGCGAGATTCAAGATTCGCGGCGTGAAGAAGCTCTTTTTCTACTGCAATCGCGACGGACTGTATTTTATTGATATCGTTAAAGGTATAGATGACAAGGAAAGCGGCTATGACAATGTTGACGAGCGAAAATCACTAGAGAAGGCAGCGGATATGCTATTTGGAAAATGAGCCTAGGTGACGGGGTTAGTGGTTCATCATCTGTATGATGAACCACTAACCCCGTCACTCGAGACCAAAAAGGAGAGACAAGATGATTGAAACAGACAGACTACGACTTAGAAACTACACCATGGAGGATTTCGACGCTCTTTATGAGATTTTGTCTGATCCTGAGACTATGCAGCATTATCCCATGCCGTATAATGAAGAGTGGACAAAGAAGTGGATAACATGGAATCTGGACAACTATGAAAAGTACGGCTTTGGCCTTTGGGCTATTGAGCTGAAAGAAACCGGAGAATTTATCGGCGACTGCGGGATAACCATTCAGAATATAGATGGAGAGCAGCTCCCCGAAATCGGTTATCATATAAATAAGAAGTACTGGCGCAAAGGCTATGCTAAAGAGGCGGCGCGCGCCTGCAGGGACTGGGCGTTTAATAATACCGATTACGATATCTTATATTCTTATATGAAGTATACTAACGTTGGTTCGTATTCTACAGCGCTTGCGAACGGTATGAAGAAGATAAAAGAATACCCCGATCCGCACAATGAAATCTCATATGCATATGCGATAACACGTGATGAATGGAAAAAGGTGGTAGGATGAAAATATGTAAAGCTTTTAAAGAAGACTTGGATGAGATATTAAAACTTCAGTATCTCGCGTATCAGAGTGAGGCAAAACTTTTTAAAACACAGGATATTCCTCCTCTTAAGCAGACGCTTGAGGAGGTTGAGCATGAATACAACACGGGGGAAATTTTGAAGATGGTGGCGGAAGATGGTACCATCATCGGTTCAGTCCGTGCCTGTGTAGAAAATGGCACAGTATATATTGGCAAGCTCATGGTTCATCCTAAGTACAGATGCCTTGGGAATGGAACAGCTCTTTTGAAGGCAATTGAAGAATTACATCCGAATAAAAGATTTGAGCTTTTTACATCTACCAGAAGTGTCGATAATATCAGGTTATACGAGAAATGCGGTTATAAGATATTCGGGCAAAAAGAAGTAACGGATGAGCTGACTTTTGTATATATGGAAAAGTGCTGATTTAAGGCAAGCGGAAGCTGACATTTTAAGAAACAGAATCACATCATAAGATACAGCAATGATGAATGTTTACAACTGAAAAAGGAACAAGTTTTATGAGCAAGATTAACACAGTAATTTTTGATATGGACGGAACAGTGCTGAATACACTTGATGATCTGACGACGTCCGTGAATTATACAATGGAGAAATTCGGATTTCCACAGAGGACGCTCGATGAGTACAGAAGAGCATTCGGAAGCGGCATTAGGCGGGCAATCGAGCTTACGGTGCCGGAAGGAACTTCTCAGGAAGTGATAGATGAGATGGTGCCTGTGTTCAAAGAGCATTATGATGTGCACTGCCTTGATAAGACGGGGCCTTACGTCGGAATTATCGAGCTTATGAGAGAGCTAAAAAAGCGCGGCTACAAGATGGCCATAGTTTCCAACAAGATAGATTCCGCGGTAAAAGAGCTGAATCAGAAGTTCTTTTCCGAAGTAATAGAAGTTGCGATCGGAGAGCAGGATGGGATAAAGAGAAAGCCTGCACCGGATATGGTCGTAAAAGCAATGGATGAACTTGGAAGCTCAGCGGAAGAAGCGGTATACATCGGTGATTCTGAGGTTGATTTTGCTACGGCAAAAAATTCGAGTCTTCCGTGCATTTCGGTGTTGTGGGGCTTTAGAGACAAGGCTTATCTGGAAGAGATTGGAGCAAATATTTTTGCAAAAGAGCCAAGTGATGTGTTGGAAATTCTGGCAAATTGGGAATAAGGCTAGGAAGTAAAAAGAGTATAAGCGCAGCTTCAAGGATTGGGGCTGTGCTTTTTAAATTTGAAAAACAGGCATATGCTGTGGAGAGCGACGTTGTATAGCATGTAGACAACAGATAAAAATTTTAGAGAAAAAATATAGGAAAAAAGATTTACTACTGTCAGCTTTTTCCTTTACGAATCGTTTTATAAGTAGAAGGCCTTTCGGTGCATTTGTCTTGAATTAGGAGGTTGGCGCTAACAGCAAATTTTTTCATATCAACCAAATTCAAAGACAGACGCACCATAATACTTGATAAAGGAGCATTTTACATGGATGAAAAAGAAGTAAGGCGGGTGGTGGAGACGTATTCCGATATGATTCTCCGAATCAGCTACAATTATTTGCAACATACGTTTGATGCGGAGGATATCTGCCAGACGGTGCTACTTAAGTTTATTTCTTGCGATTTATCTTTTGACACAAACGAACATGAAAAAGCATGGCTGATACGTACTACGATAAATTCTTGCCACGACCTTAGGAAGAACGCTTATTCAAGGAAAACGGTGGGACTTGATGCAGTCACGGGAAAAGAATCTCCGAAGGCGCCTAACTCAGATCTTTTGGAGGAGATAATAAAAGCACGGTGAGCGTTTCACATCAAAAAATAACAGCTAACATCGCAGAATATGATAAGTGGCAATATCGCAGAGATGGTACAATATTAAAAGTTTTTATCATTACACACAGGAGGGCGAGATAGGATGAATCAAAATGATGTTTACAAGCTTTCGAACGGAGTCGGAATTCCTTGCTTGGGATTCGGTACATGGCAGACACCTGAGGGTGATGTTGCGGTTGAAAGCGTAAAGTGTGCTATAGATGCGGGGTATCGTCATATTGATACAGCGCAGGTTTATGGAAATGAAGAAGGCGTCGGCAAGGGCATCAGGAGGGGAATTATAGACAATGGCCTTGTAAGAGAAGATATCTTTGTTACGACGAAGATCTGGAACGATAAGCATAGCTATGAGCTTACTATCAGCTCTTTTGACGAATCATTAAAAAAGCTTGGGCTTGATTATGTAGATATGCTTCTTATTCACTGGCCAAATCCGGCTATGTTCAGAGACCGCTGGGAGGAGGCAAATGCCGAGACCTGGAGAGCTATGGAGAAGTTTTACGAGACGGGGAAAGTTCGTGCGATCGGTATCAGTAATTTCAGACAACACCACATTGACGCGCTTTTGAAGACTGCCAAAATTAAGCCTATGGTTAATCAGATCAGGCTTTGTCCTGGCGCTACGCAGGATGAGCTTGTTGCATATTGCAGAGAAAAAGGTATGCTTCTTGAAGCATACAGTCCGCTTGGAACAGGTAAGATTTTCGATGTTCCAGAGATGAAAGAGCTTGCGGAAAAATACGGGAAGAGCATCGCTCAGATCTGCATTCGCTTTGGACTTCAGATGGGATATCTCCCTCTTCCAAAGTCTGTCACTCCTTCGAGAATTGAGGAGAACTTCAAGGTATTTGATTTTGAGCTTGAAGAAGCTGACGTTAAGCGCATCGCCGATCTTAAAGGCTGCGTAGGATACGAGACAGACCCTGACACAGCACCATTCTAATATAGCGACAGAAAGGAACACAGATGAAATATATTGACATAATGAACGGACCGCAGAACGCATCTGCTATTATACAGGGCTGCATGAGAATGCCGTCTCTTTCTGCAGAAGAAGCTGCTGAGGTCATAAGAACAGCCTACGAGTGCGGAATCAATTTTTTTGACCATGCAACATGCTATGGAATGGGCGAAGCAGAGGAACGGTTTTCACAGGCTTTCCCGCTTACGGGGATTAAGAGGGAAAAGATCTTTCTCCAGAGTAAGTGCGGTATATGCCCGGAGAGATCTGAGTTTGACTGGACAAAAGAGAATATTATAGCGAGTGTTGACGGCATTCTTGGGAGACTAAAATGTGAGTATCTTGATACACTTCTTTTGCACAGACCGGATCTGTTGTTCGATCCCGAGGAAGTTGCGGAGGCTTTTGACAAGCTTGAAGAGGATGGGAAAGTGTGCCGCTTCGGTGTGAGTAATCTGATGCCGATGCAGATTGATCTTTTGAAAAAATACGTAAAGCAGCCTCTTGTCATCAATCAGGTGCAGCTTTCACTCGAGCAGTCACAGCTTATCGATCAGCCGCTTTACATGAATAACAAGACAACGGATATGTCTGTAAACAGGGATGGAAGTGCGCTTGATTACTGCCGTTTGAATGATATTACGATTCAGGCGTGGTCACCGCTTCAGGTTGGAATGTTTGGCGGAACATTCATTGATAATCCTGATTATCCCGAGCTTAACAAGGCTCTTGCTCAGCTTGCGGACAGAGAGCATGTTTCTAAGACAGCAATTGCGCTTGCTTGGATTCTGCGCCATCCTGCCAAGATGCAGGCGATAATCGGAACTATGAATCCCGCGCACATCAAGGATGCATGCGATGCCACGAATGTAGAGCTTTCACATCACGACTGGTATGCACTGTACCTTGCGTCAGGGAAGTTTTTGCCGTAATTTGACAGTGGGCAGGAGAGAAAATATAAAGAAATATTGTAAGATGATTTTCTAAAACAAATGATTATTTGGCTTCCGAAAAAAGAGATAATTTTTCGGAAGTCTTTTTTATTTGAAATTTCTCTGAAATTCCCTATTCAATAAAAACGCTCCGCTATGGATGCGACCGATGCGCAGATGAATTATGCAAGCTAAAGCTTGCGCGTATCGGCGCGCAAAGTAACTCTTTGTTATTTCATAAAAATAATAGTAGGCAGATAGTGGTTGTTTTTTAGCGGTTATGCACCGTATAGGAAGGTCGCGGAGGAAGTGTACGGTGCGAAAAAGAGAAAGTGTACCGTACAGAATGGTTGCGGATGAGGCGTACGGTGCGAAAGAGAAGAAGAGCACCGTACAGAAGAGATGCGGATGAGGCGTACGGTGCGAAAAAGAAGAAGAGCACCGCACAGAATGGTTGCGGATGAGGTATACGGTGCGAAAAAGAAGAAGAGCACCGCACAGAATGGTTGCGGATGAGGTGTACGGTGCGAAAGAGAAGAAGAGCACCGTACAGAAGAGATGCGGATGAAGTATACGGTGCGAAAAAGAGAAAGTGTACCGTACAGAAAGGCTGTGGAGGAAGTGGGCGGTGTAAAAAAGAATAAAATGTACCGTACAGAATGGTTGTGGATGAGGTATACGGTACGAATAAAGTGTACGGTGCTATTTATATTTCAAGTGAGTAATAAAATAAAAAAGCCACTATTTAGCGCATTGCTGTTATAATGGTGAGTATGTACTACCGCGGCGGATTACGCCGCATCAGATTTCAACAATAATTACTGCAAGATTGTAGATTATGAAATTACAGATTCACCTCATTATTACAGAAAGCGAGATTCCCCCAACATATGAAGAATACATCGCAAATTGACAGACTTAAACAAATTGTAGAGACGCTCAGAAGCGAGAATGGCTGTCCGTGGGATAAGGCGCAGACGCATGCAAGTCTTAAGCCGGGATGCATAGAAGAGGCAGCAGAGGTTATTGGCGGGATAAATATACTTGAAGAGACGGGCGATGCGGAGAATCTCAAGGAGGAGCTTGGAGATCTTTTGCTTCAGGTGATGTTTCATTCGGTGATTGCTGAGGAAGAGGGACTCTTTACATTCGAAGATGTGGCAAAGACTGTTGCAGACAAGATGAAGCGCAGGCATCCGCATGTTTTTACCGATGTGAAATTTGAGACTGAGGAAGAACTCCACGCCGCATGGGCAGAGATAAAAAGACAGGAAAAAGAAGGCAAAGAGTGGCAGGCGGATTATCTTCCGGGGGCTTTTAAGGAAGCGCATGAATTTATAGATAGAGCGCAGGAGAGAAAAGGCTATAAGTGATATAAGCAGGCGTAAAAACGGGAGGGACTATGAAGAAAGAACTTCTTAAAGAAGCTATTACTAAAATTGTCGTAGGAATCATTCTTATAGGACTTCTTTTATTTATCCCCGCAGGGACGCTTAGCTGGCTTTACGGCTGGGTTTTTATGGGAATGCTTTTCGTTCCGATGCTTATTGCCAGTATTGTTATGTATTTCAAAGCGCCGGATCTTCTGGAGAGCAGGCTCAGGGCAAAAGAGACACAAAGCGAGCAAAAGCAGGTGATAGGTTTTAGCGGTATCATGTTTTTACTTGTGTTTATTCTCGCGGGCCTGAATTATCGCTTCGGATGGATAATTCTACCTGAAATAGCGGTGTACATCGGCATAGCGATTTTTCTTTTGTCCTATGCATTATTCGGCGAAGTCCTCAGAGAAAACAGATATTTATCAAGAGTGATCGAAGTTCAGAAAGATCAAAAAGTAGTGGACAGCGGATTGTACGGAATCGTGCGACATCCAATGTATTTTGCGACGCTTTTTCTTTTCCTAAGCATGCCGCTGGTACTGAATTCACTGCCGTCATTTATAGTAATGCTTAGTTATATTCCAATAATTGTAAAAAGAATCAGGAACGAAGAAGAGGTTCTGGAAAAAGAGCTTTCGGGTTATAAAGAGTACAAGCGGAAAGTCAGGTACAGACTTATTCCGTTTATTTACTAGTAAATGCGAATCTTGTCGGATTTGCAAGGATTATCACCGATTATGCAACGAACTATTATCTGAGTGATGTAATAATTGATGAGGAGTATCGCAGCAGAGTGCAGTGGCAGCAGGAGAAAAAATGAGTTCATTTATAAGGTTAACTGATTATAAAAAAGAAGAATTGCGGGAAATATTCGACATAGCAGACAATATGGGGCGATACGAAGGCTTTTTGAACGGAAAGACGGTTGTCATGTTTTTTCCAACAAACAGCATAAGAACGCGAGTGTCTTTTGAAAAGGGAATCAATCTTCTTGGCGGGCAAACGATTCTTTTTGACCCGAGTACCCTGGATAAAAAAGAAGATATAAGAGATGTCTGCGGATACCTTGAGAACTGGGCGGACGCAGTTATTGTGCGGCATAAAGACATTTCATTGCTTGGAAAAATGGCAGAGAATCTTGAGATTCCCGTGATAAATGCAATGACCGATGATAATCACCCTTGCGAGATGATGTCGGATCTTTACTCGCTTTCGCAGATCAGAAAAGATTATCTCAGTGACAAGTATCTGTTCGTCGGAGCCGACGGGAACATCGGTCGCGCGTGGAAAGAAGCGTCGGAAGCTTTTGGATTTTCTCTGACGCAGAGTTGTCCCCATGAGTTTCAGATTCCGCAGACTGAATGGATCGAAGAGTTAAGAGATGCAGTTATGGGAAAAGACATTGTGTGCACGGATTCTTTTCCGCCGAAAATGCTTAGCGGCGCTAAATCTTATCAGGTCACAAAAGAAATCATGAACCTCGCAAACGCCGGAGCAGTGCTGAATCCCTGCCCGCCGTTTTATAGAGGCGAAGAGGTTTCGGATGATGTGATTGATTCGGAGTACTTTGTGGGGTACGAGTTCAAAAAGAATTTGCTCAGAGTGCAGCAGGCTATTATTGTTTTTTGCATGAAAAAATAAAATATGTGCGGAGGGAGCTATGGTTACATTCGAGTTGTTTCATACAGTTTGGCAGTTAGTAAATATAGCGCTTACGGTGCTTATAATATGGGGACTTGTATATTTTGTCAGATCACGCCTTCGTTTTAACAAGAAATTGAAAAGCTTTATCGAGAAGGCGGAAAGCTTTATTGATAATTCGCAATTTGCCGGAAGTGAGGGGGAAAATATTGTCTCCAAGCTTGAGAAAGTAAATATGATCCTCTGCGGCGAGGCTGTGGAAAAAGACGGCGCGGATGCCGAGAAGGTAGGAGTTGTTTCGGTTGTCTATGTTTCCGATGATGAGAATAAGATAAAAAGCAAGCTGGATGAGCTTAAAAAATCTAATCCAGACAAGTTCTATATGGAATACACAACGCCGTTTGACGTTGAACTACCGGGGCTTGGGCACTATCCGTCTATTGAGATTTCGATGGAAGATCTGCAGTGAGAAATGTATTTAGCGATCTTGCTGATTCTTTCTATGGAAGACAATCGGGTATAAGCGCATTTTGGGAGAAAAGAAAAAGATGAAGAAAGTTTTATTTATCGGCAACAGCCACACATATATGAATGACATGCCGGAGCTTACAAGGCGTATGATAGAGGATACGACGGGAGAATCGTATGAAGTGTTTATGCTTGCTTATTCTGCGAGGCCGCTTAAGTGGCATTTGGAGGAAGAATATTTTGCGGTGCGATTTAATATACTGCATGGAGGGTATGACTACTGCGTGATTCAAGAACAGGCGCATCCAATGCCGCCTGAGAAGGATACGATTAGGTGCATGGACAGGATAATCAAGCTGTGTAAAGAAGCCGGTACAACGCCGATTTTATTTGAGACTTGGGCGGAGAAGGCGAAGCCGGAAAATCAGGCTGAGATGAACCGCAGATATAGAGCGATTGCAGAGCAGCAGGGAGTCTTGCTTGCACCAATCGGTGAAGTGTGGGAGCGTGCTTCGCAGGAACTTTCTGAGTCGCCGTATGCTGACCGTTATGACCTTTATTATCGCGACGGAGCTCATGCGTCAGCTGTCGGAGATTATCTTGTCGCAACAGTTCTTACCAAAGTGATCACAGGTAAACTTCCGAAAGAAGATTTTTTGACCGCGTTCGACTTTAGTCTTCCTGATGATGAATGGCTAAATGTAAAAGAAAACGTGGAAGAAGAGATTCTGAGCTTGCCGAAAGAGGTGGTGCAGGTAATCAGGGAATGTGTGAATGTAGAGTAAGACTTAAGACCAAAGAGTTGCAAAGCAACTCTTTGCGCGCCGATGCGCTTAGGGCGAAGATCAGCGGAAAAGAGATATGTTTTCCTTTGACCAGAATAAAGAACAATTGGGTTGCGGAGTTTGTTGACAGTGAAGGAAATCACATTGAAGTTACCGCGCCGGTGAAAGAATGAGGTTTGCAAAAATGAAGATTTATGTTGATTTTGATGACTGCCTTTGCGAGACGGCAAGGGCGTTTACGGAGATTGCAAAGAGACTTTTCGGAAAAGACGTTCCGTATGAGAAGGTGCGTTTTTTCAATTTGCAACAGTCTTTTGAACTTACAGATGATGAGTATGAGCAGCTTATGCTGGAAGGGCATCGCCCGGAGGAGCTGCTTTCATATGATGAGACGCCCAGGGCTTCTAAGGTGATAAATGAGTGGATTGACTGTGGGCATGAGGTTTATATCATAACGGGGCGTCCGTCGAGCGCTTACGATGCTTCGCGCAGATGGCTTGATAATCACGGACTTGAGCGCGTGACACTTTTTTGCCTGAACAAATATGGAAGGGACTCTTTTATCAAGAACAGCGAATTTACGCTGGAGCTCGAAGACTATTATAAGATGAACTTTGACTACGCCGTTGAGGATTCG
>JAEEGJ010016299.1_pt1 | contig 17087 bp, 17 predicted proteins | sample 8958761 | NCBI WGS metagenome assembly JAEEGJ01 (sample SAMN16246546, study PRJNA631951) | gut metagenome | biome: gut microbiome; feature: rumen; material: RS-attached | host: Bos | place: Iran: Karaj | collected 2018-10 | reverse complement strand
CAAGCGAGAGAAGTTGGGTGACGTGACTGTAAAAATCACTGGCTCGAAGAGCGGTGCCAACAATGTCGAGGATACCGGTGCCGGTTGGGAAGGTCTGTTCAAGGTTGGCAATGAGTGGTATTGCATCTACACACCCATCATTGACATCACTGGCATTGTTCCTTGCGACGGCGAGAATGTACAGAACGACCGTGACGTCAACAGCTATGTTCCCTACATGTACCGCGCATGGTGCTTGTATCCTGGCGCACGCAACTTCAAGCATGTCGCTCAGACCAACTCTCAGGGCCAGACCGTTCAGGTTCTGGCTGACGATGGCGAATTGACCATTCCTTACCTGCTGGGTACCAACCAAGTCGAGGCTTCTCACACTCAAATTGGTCAAGCATGGCAGAATGGCCAGCCCAAACTGCAGTGGGCATTCGGTGTTCCCGTTAGTGAGGATCCCGCTAATGTGCTTATCGCTGTACGCTTCTACTACAAGAAGAACGTCAATGAGATTGCACAGCCCAACAGCCTGCGTGGCGGCAATCGCGACGGTGAAGTTGATGAGAATTCCGAGGAGTACTACATCGTTCAAGTTGAAGGCACTGCCGAGGATATTGAGACCTCTATCAACGAGTTCTACGCTGGCAAGGCCGTAGTTGGTGTTACCTACGTTAACTCGCTGGGTATGCAGAGCGACAAGCCCTTCGACGGTTTGAACATCGTTGTTACCCGCTACAGCGACGGTACGACCAGCACCACTAAGGTGATTCGCTAACAATTGAAAAAAAGACCTGCGAAGGTTAGTAATTTTTCATAACTCAATTTGCTGAGAGGGGGTGCCCACACCGGGCACTCCCTCTTTCGTTTGCAACTACGGATTTGTCTGATAGTTCTGAGGGCTGACACACTCTTGCTTTCAAACTACGGATTAGTCTGATAGTTCTGAGGGCTGGCGCGCTCTTTCTTTTATTCGCCGTTGTTTGCGGTTGTGCGTCAGCCCATTCGCTTGAATTCGTTTCATTCTGAGAGAGAAAAGAAAGTGGTGCGGCAACCAAAAAAAATCCGTTCAATTAGCATAATTCGCCGTTATAATGTATCTTTGCCGTATGAAAGGATTTTGGCAACTGTTGAAGCGGTTTGTACCGCCCTACAAGAAATATATCGCGTTGAACATCGTGTTCAACCTGCTGGCTGCGTTCCTGACACTGTTCTCGTTTGCCCTGATCATCCCGATTCTGGAGATGCTCTTCGGGCTGAACACCAACCACTATGACTTCATGGCACTGGGCACGGCCAGCCTGCAGGACGTGGTGGTCAACGACTTTTATTACTATGTGCAGTGCATCATCGAGCGCTACGGCCAATCTACGGCCCTGGCCTGCATCGCTGCGGCACTGGTGTTCATGACGGGACTGAAGACGGGCAGCAGCTACCTGAGCTTCTTCTACATGATCCCCATCCGCACGGGCGTGGTGCGCGACATCCGCAACCAGATCTATAACAAGATGATTTCGTTGCCCATCGGCTTCTTCTCCAACGAGCGCAAGGGCGACGTGATGGCTCGCATGAGCGGTGATGTGACCGAGGTCGAGAACTCCATCATGACCTCGCTCGACATGCTGTTCAAGAACCCCATCATGATCATCGCCTGCCTGGTGATGATGATTGTCATCAGCTGGCAACTGACCTTGTTCGTGCTCGTGCTGCTGCCCATCGCCGGGTGGGTCATGGGCACCGTGGGCAAACGCCTGAAACGCGTCTCACTCGAGGGGCAGAACCAGTGGGGCGTGCTGCTGAGCAACATCGAAGAGACCATCGGCGGCCTGCGCATCGTCAAGGCTTTCAATGCCGAGGACAAGGTGCGCCGCCGCTTTGAAGGCCAGAACGAGAAATACCGCGACATCCAGACGCGGATGAACCGCCGCTATGTCCTCGCCCACCCCATGAGCGAGTTCCTGGGCACACTGACCATCGCCATCGTGCTGTGGTTCGGCGGCACCCTGATTCTGGGCGGCCACAGCAGCATCACGGCACCCAAGTTCATCTACTACATGGTGATCTTCTACAACATCATCAATCCTGCCAAGGACCTGTCCAAGGCCACCTATTCCATCCAGAAGGGCTTGGCCTCGATGGAGCGCATCGACAAAATTCTTGCTGCCGACAATCCCATCAAGAGCCCGGAGCATCCCGTGCCCCTGAAGAGCATGGAACAGGGCATCAGGTACGAGAACGTGCGGTTCCGCTACGGTGACAAGTGGGTCATCGACGGGGTGACGCTCGACATCAAGCGGGGACAGACCGTCGCCCTCGTGGGCCAGAGCGGCAGCGGCAAGACGACGCTGGCCGACCTGCTGCCGCGCTTCTATGACGTGCAGGACGGCTTCATCAGCATCGACGGCACCGACATCCGCCAGTTCAACGTGACCGACCTGCGCGGCCTGATGGGCAACGTCAACCAGGAGGCCATCTTGTTCAACGACACGTTCTACAACAACATCACCTTCGGCGTGGAAAGCGCTACCCGCGAGCAGGTCGAGCAGGCCGCCCGCATTGCCAACGCCTATGACTTCATCATGGCCAGCGAACAGGGCTTTGACACCAACATCGGCGACCGCGGCTGCAAACTCTCGGGCGGCCAGCGCCAGCGCATCAGCATCGCCCGCGCGATCTTGAAAAATCCGCCCATCCTCATCCTCGACGAGGCCACCAGCGCCCTTGACACCGAGAGCGAGCACCTGGTGCAGGATGCCCTCGACAAACTCATGCACGGCCGCACCACGCTGGTCATCGCCCACCGCCTGAGCACCATCAAGGGAGCCGACCTGATCTGCGTGATGCAGGACGGCCGCATCATCGAGCGAGGCACCCACGAGGAACTCATTGCCCAACAGGGGGCCTACAAGCACCTGGTCGATATGCAGACCTTCTAAACTGGTCAATATCGGGTAATTGTCAAAAAATTAGACACTACCCTGTAAAAAATTTAGACAATCTCGTTTTTTGTACCCAAAAAGTATTGACGGCCCCAACGGGTCGTCTTACTTTTGCATCAGCCGAGAGGAAAAATCCTCCACGGCACGAGAGATACAATAAAATAAATTACCAACAATCTAAACATTTACAATTATGGATATCGACAAGACAAATAAGACATTGTACAGGATGCTGTACATAGGAGGATTGGCAATTCTTGTCATCAGCTTAATCTTTGTGATTATCTCAGACTGGACTGATTTGTTGCCCGAGAGCGATTGGCCCTATGCAGTGATGATTCTCTTCTGGCCGATTGCTTGGCTGGGTGAATATTTCAGGCCTATTACCGACAAAGATCAGCTGAACAGCGGCTGTTTGTTTCCATTGTACACCTGCATGCTACTCATGATGCCTTTGAGCTGGTGGTGGAATATAAAACATTACACGGCTCCAATCGTGGTTATCCTTGTCGCAGCAGGGGCTCTGATGATTCTAGACATCATCCTGTTTTACAAGAAATCCAGGCAAATCAAGGCCATGGAAGAAGAGGAGAACGGCTAGAAAAACCCGGCAAATCACTCACGGGATAATAAAAATCACTATCTTTGCAGGCTAGTTTGGATTATTTAACACCCTGTGTTGCAACAAAACGGCAATTACAGGTGTCTAACGACAGAAAATAATAATTGTATAATCACTTTAATAAAAACCAATTTTCAACCACATGAAGATGAAAAAATTCTTTGCCGCTATGCTGTTGACGATAATGGCATTCGGCACCAGCGCACTCCAAGCACAGTCGATGGGCCCCACTCCCGTCGATGAGGAAGTGCGTGTCGGCAAGTTGGACTGCGGACTGACCTACTACATCCGCCACAACAACTATCCCGAGAACCGTGTGAACTTCTACATCGCACAGCGTGTGGGCTCCATCCAGGAGGAGGAGAGCCAGCGCGGTCTTGCCCACTTCCTGGAGCACATGGCCTTCAACGGCAGTGAGCACTTCAACGGCGAGGGTAAGGGCATCATCGACTACACCCGCTCACTGGGTGTGGCCTTCGGTAAGGACCTGAATGCCTATACCAGCATCGCCGAGACCGTTTACAACATCAACGACGTGCCCAGCACGCGCCAGAGCGCCATCGACTCTTGCCTGCTCATCCTCAAGGACTGGAGCAACGGTCTGTTGCTTACCGACGAGGAGATCGACAAGGAGCGTGGTGTGATCCACGAGGAGTGGCGCCTGCGCCGCAGCGCCCAGCAGCGCATGCTCGAGAATCAGCTCGAGACGCTGTACCCGGGCTCGAAGTATGGCCGCCGCATGCCCATCGGTCTGATGGAAATCGTGGACAACTTCCCCTATCAGGTGCTGCGCGACTACTACCACAAGTGGTATCGTCCCGACAACCAGGCCCTGGTGATCGTAGGTGACGTGGATGTGGACCACATCGAGGCCCAGATCAAGGAGCTGTTCAAGGATGTTCCCGCCCCCGGTCCCGATGCCGCCCAGGTGGTTGACGAGCCCGTGCCCGACAATGCCGAGCCCATCGTCGTTGTTGACAAGGACAAGGAGCAGCAGTACAGCCAGGTGACCGTGATGTTCAAGCACGACGCCTTCCCCAAGGAGATGAAGGGTGACCTTTCTTACCTGCTGATGGACTATCTCACCGACATGATGAGCAGCATGCTCAATGCCCGCCTGAGTGAGAAGGCCCAGGAGCCCGACTGCCCCTTCATCCAGGCCTATGCCTACGATGGTGGCTACCTGCTGTCGAACAATGTCAATGCCTTCACCCTGGCAGTGATGCCCAAGGAAGGCATGATCGAGGCCGCTACCCAGGCCGTCGTTACCGAGGCCATGCGTGCCGCCAAGCACGGCTTTACCGCTACCGAGTATGAGCGCGCCAAGGAAGAGTACATCAGCAGTCTTGAGAGGCGCTACAACGAGCGCAACAAGATTCCCAATGCACGCCTTGCCGCCCAGTACTACCGCAACTACCTCGACAACGAGCCCATGGCCTCGATTGAGCAGCTGTACCAGATCATGAACATGGTAGCCCCGCAGCTCACCGTTGACATGGTGAACCAGATGCTTCCCGGACTCATCACCACCACCGGTGAGAACCTCGTGGTCATGAACTTCAACCAGGAGAAGGACGGTGCCGTTTATCCCACCCCCGAGAGCCTGAAGAGCGCTGTTGACGCTGGTCTGAACGCACAGGTTGAGGCCTTTGTGGACAACGTGAAGCAGGAGCCCCTCATTGCCAAGCTGCCCAAGCCCGGCAAGATCAAGAAGGAGAGCTACAACAGCCAGTTTGACTACAAGGAACTTGAGCTGAGCAACGGTGCCCGTGTCATCCTCAAGAAGACCAACTTCAAGGAGAACGAGATCCAGATGGTAGCCCGTGCACGCGGCGGCCAGTCGCTCTACACCGAGAAGGATTGGGCCAACACCCAGCTGCTGTCCTACATCACCATGATGAGCGGTCTGGGCAACTTCTCAACCACCGAGCTCCAGAAGGCCACCGCCGGCAAGCAGGCACAGGCCAACCTGAGCATGAATGAGTACACCGACGTTGTCAGCGGCAGTTCGACTGTGAAGGACCTGGAAACCCTGTTCCAGCTCGCTTACCTCAAGTTCACCGACATCCGCAAGGATGAAAAGAGCTACAACATGCTGATGACCCAGCTCGAGACCGTGCTCAAGAACCAGGGTCTGACCCCCGAGTCAGCATTCAACGACTCGGTAGAGTATGTTCTCAACAATCATGACTGGCACAGCAAGCCCTTCCATGTAGAGGACCTGCAGCAGATCAGCTATGACCGCGTGCTCGAAATTGCCAAGGAGCGCACCGCCAATGCCGCCAACTACACCTTCTTCTTCGTGGGTAACTTTGACGAGGCAGTGATCCGTCCCCTCATCGAGCAGTACATCGCCAGCCTGCCCGGCAAGAAGGCCAAGCTGTCCAACTGGGTGAACTTTGACACGCACCCCGAGGGCCAGACCATCAACCACTTCACCCGCAAGATGGAAACGCCCAAGGCCAATGCACGCATCTACTGGTATGACACCAAGACGCCTTACAGCCTCGAGAACGACATCAAGGCCAGCATGCTCGGCCAGGTTCTCGGCAAGATTTACTTGCAGAAGATTCGTGAGGATGCCGGTGCTGCCTACTCGGCAGGTGCCAGCGGATATGCCACCATCAACGGTGACCGTCCCTTCACCACCATCATGGCTTACTGCCCCGTAAATCCCGACATGAACGAAGTCGCCCTCAAGATCATGAACGACGGCATCGTTGAGGCCTGCGAGACCATCGACGCCACTACCCTCAAGGAGATCAAGGAGCTCATGATCAAGGACCACAGCACCGAGGTCAAGGAAAACAACTACTGGATGAACACCCTCATCGGCTTTGTGACTCGCGGTATCGACGACCACACCGGCTATGAGCAGATCGTCAACGCCCAGACTCCTGAGACCCTCGCCGCCTTTGCCCGCCAGATTCTGGCCGCCGGCAACAAGGTAGAGGTGCTCATGCTCCCCGAGGAGTAATCCCATTATCCCTATATCAAGAAATTAGCCTTGTAGTCCGCTACAGGGCTAATTTCTTTTATCCACCGCCTGCCGGTCCAGTTTCTACAGTCCAACCCGCCCATGTCAAGAAAAAGTTGTACCTTTGCAGCTGCAAATCGATAGACAATCAAGAAAATGGATACAACAAGACAACAAAAAATCAGCCGCCTCGTCCAGAAGGAATTGAGCGAAATCTTCCGCCGCGAGACCGCCAAGACGCATGGCACGCTCGTCACCGTGAGCAGCGTGCGCGTCTCGCCCGACCTGAGCGTGGCCAACGTGCGTCTGAGCATATTCCCCAGCGATAATGCCCAGGTCATCATCGACAACATCAACCGCAACGAGCGTGGTGTACGCCACGAGCTGGCCCAGCAGGTGCGCTACCAGCTGCGCCGCTGCCCCGAGCTCAAGTTCCACCTCGACGACTCGCTGGACTACATCGACCACATCGACCAGCTCCTGGCCCAGGACAAACCCGCCGAGAAACCCGAGTCCTCCGAGAGTTCCGAGAACTCTGAGAACTCCGAGAGCCAGAACTAGTCATGTCCCTCCCGTTGAAGATAGCGTGGCGCTACCTGGTGTCCAAGAAGGGGCATCAGGCAGTGAACATCATCTCGATAGTCGCAGTGTGCGGCGTCGTGGTGGCCACTGCCGCGCTCATCTGCGTGCTAAGCGTCTTCAACGGATTCCGCGGCCTGATTATGGGCCGCCTGGCGATGCTCGACCCGCAGGTAGCCATCACAGCCACCGTGGGTAAGGCCATCAACGATGCCGACAGCGTCATCACGGCCGTGAGTGCCGTGCCCGGTGTGGAGCGTGCCGTGCCCGTCGTCGAGGACCAGGCACTGGCCATCTATGCCCAGATGCAGATGCCCGTGCGCCTCAAGGGCGTGCCCGATGACTACAACACGATGAACCTGATGGACTCGGTCATCGTCGATGGCGAGTGGAGGCTCCATGACCAGGTCTCAAGCTATGGCGTGCTGGGCGCCGGACCGGCCGTGAGGCTCATGGTGCGGCCCGAATTCCTGGGCATGGTGCGCCTATATGCCCCGCAGCGTCAGGGACGCGTCAACATCGCCAACCCGATGGGCGCTTTCAGGGCCGACTCGCTGTTCGTGTCGGGCATCTTCCAGCTGCAGCAGAACAGCTACGACGCCAACCTCATCTATGTGCCGCTCGACATGGCCCGCGAGCTGTTTGACTATGACACCCAGGCGACGCAGATCGAGGTAAAACTCGCCCCTGGAGCCAGCGAGCAACAGGTGATGCGCGGCATCAGCCAGACGCTGGGCAGCAGCTACCAGGTCAAGAACCGCCTCATGCAGCAGCTTGAGGCCTACCGCCTGGTCAATATCGAGAAATGGATGGCATTCCTGCTGCTGGCCTTTATCCTGGTCATCGCCACATTCAACGTCATCAGCACCCTGTCGCTGCTCATCATCGAGAAGGACGACAGCATCGCTACGCTGCGTGCCCTGGGAGCACACGACAGCCTGATTTCCCGCATCTTTGTCCTGCAGGGATGGCTCATCACCCTGGTCGGTGCCATCACGGGCGTAGCCATCGGCCTCATCCTGTGCCTGTGCCAGCAGCAGTTCGGGCTGCTGCGTCTCAGCGGTGACCCTGCCAACATGATTGTGAGCGCCTATCCCGTCGAGGTGCAATGGATGGATGTGCTCATCACCCTCGCCCTCGTCGCTGCCGTGGGCCTGCTCACCAGCATGGTCACTGCCCTGATCATGCGCCGGCGCCTCAGGAATTAAGGGACATCAATCTGAAATCAACAACTACAAACAATATCTACAATACTAACAATGCTTACCATCAACTCTTACGAAGAATTTGCCTCCCATCTGGGCGAGGAACTCGGTGTCAGCGAATGGCTCACCGTCGATCAGGACCGCATCAACATGTTTGCCGACGCCACGCTCGACCACCAGTGGATTCACGTGGACGTGGAGCGCGCCAAGGCCGAGAGCGCCTATCACAGCACCATCGCCCACGGTTACCTCACCATGTCGCTGATTCCCCACCTGTGGAACCAGATCATCGAGGTCAACAACCTGGAAATGCAGGTCAACTACGGCATGGACAAGATGCGTTTCGGCCAGCCCGTCATCACCGGCAGCCGCGTTCGCCTCGTGACCAAGCTGCACAACATTGCCGACCTGCGCGGCATCTGCAAGGCCGAAATTGACTTCAAGATGGAAATCGAAGGCCAGCGCAAGCCCGCGCTGCAAGGCATCGCCTCGTTCCTGTACTACTTCAAGAAATAAGATGGTCATCCACATCATCAACGGCCCCAACCTGAACCTCGTGGGCGTACGCGAGCCCGAGGTCTACGGCAACCGCTCACTCGACCAGTACCTGCAGGAACTGGCTGAGCGCTTCCCCGAGCACACGATCGACGTCTTCCAGAGCAATATCGAGGGCGAAATCGTGGACCGGTTGCAGCAGGTGGGCTTTGACGACTGCGGCATCGTGCTGAATGCCGGCGGCTACACCCACACGTCGGTGGCCATCGCCGATGCCGTGGCGGCCATCACAGCCCCCGTGGTCGAAGTCCACATCAGCAATATCTACTCCCGTGAGCCCTTCCGCCACAAGTCTTTGTTGTCCCCCGTCTGCAAGGGCATCGTCGCCGGCTTCGGCCTCGACAGCTACCGCCTAGCCCTCCTCTCCCTCCTCCCCACTCAGCATGATTAGAAGACAAGAAAGACAAAAAAGACAATTATTTTTTAATATTGTTTTATGGTAGATATTCAAACTCTAAAAAAGCACATGTTTGATGTGGTGGGCGCAATCTACGAGGTCCATAAGGAGCTTGGGGCAGGCCTCAACGAGTTCTGCTACCAAGAGGGGCTGCAAATGCAGCTAGAGGAACAAGAGATTCCGTTTAATCGAGAAATGACCTTTCATCCCTCATATCATGGCAAGCCCATGGAAGCAGTATATCGTGTTGACTTCTTGTGCAAGGGGGACATTATCGTGGAATGCAAGGCCACCGATGACTTGAACAATAACATGCGCTCACAGCTCTATAACTACATGCGCTTACTTAAGTTACCATGCGGTATCCTTGTCAATTTCGCGTCCAAACTTGTCAAGGTTGAGCGATACTTCTTTGACAGCGAGACAAATGAAATAATAGCTGTTGATGGGCATATCATACACCAATATCGATAATTAATTATTTGTCCTTTTTGTCTTTCTTGTCTTCCAAAACCGCTGCAGCAGACAAGAGACGATGAGGTAATTTCAAAACTGTTTGTCTTCATGAGTGAGGAGTTGGAAGAATATATTTTGGGGCATATCGATGAGGAGCCTGAGGCACTGGCTCGCATCGACCATGATACCCACGTGCAGAACTACTATTGGCACATGTGCTCGGGACACCTGCAAGGCCGCCTCATCAAGATGCTCACCCGCATGGTGCGCCCCCAGCGCGTGCTCGAGCTGGGCACCTTCAGCGGCTACTCCGCTCTGTGTCTCGCCGAGGGCCTACCCGACGACAGCTGCCATGTCGACACCATCGAGGTCAATGACGAGCAGGAAGACTTCATCCGCGAACACCTGGCGCTGTCCCCTTACGGCCAGCGTGTGCGCCTGCACATCGGCGATGCCCGTGACATCGTCCCCACGCTGGGCGAGCGCTACGACCTCGTGTTCATCGACGCCAACAAGCGCCAGTATGTCGAGTACTACGACCTGGTGATGGAATACCTCAATCCCGGCGGCTTCATCATCGCCGACAACACCCTGTGGGCCGGCAAGGTCGTGGACCCCAAGGCACAACGCGAGGCCCAAACACGCGGCATCATCGCCTTTAACGACCGCGTGAAGGACGACCCCCGTGTCGAGAAGGTCATCATCCCGCTGCGCGATGGCCTCACCCTCATCCACAAACTCCCCTAATTTCAAAAAAACGCACAAATTTTAAGAAGGTTCGCATTTTTTTCGTAAATTTGCAACCTAGTACACTGCGCCAATGCAGTAAGTATCACAATAACAAATCTATATCTATTATGGAGAATCAGAATCAACAACCCAACCAGCAGCCGCCTTTCGAGCAGCCACAGTATCAGCAACCTCCTTTCCAGCCCAACTATGCCCAGGGACAACGCCCCGGGAAGCCTGACAACTATCTGGTGTGGGCTATCCTGAGCACAATTTTCTGCTGTCTGCCGTTAGGCATTGTCTCGATTGTTTACTCATCTAAGGTCGATAGTCAGTATAACGCAGGTGACTATCTTGGAGCTCAAGATTCAGCCGACAAAGCCAAGAAATTTGCCATGTGGGGCGCCATCGCTGCTGTCATCGGCATTGTACTATACATCCTGTTAATTGTAGTGCTCGGCGTCGCCGGTTCTGTGTTCGACAAATATTGACAAACCGATGAGGCTTGACAAGATTGACAGAATAATGACCTATGCATTTCCTGTCATTCTGGTACTGCTGGGCATCATCTATTATTATGTCAATCCATCGTTGCAGGGGCATCCCATCCAGTGTCCCTGGCGCGTGCTCACGGGGACACTGTGTCCCGCGTGCGGCTCTCAACGGGCCTTGAACGCTCTAGTTCACGGCAACATCGGACAGGCTCTGAGTTACAATTACTTCTTTGTCCTGTCAATCCCCTATGCCGCAGTGGCCGTGCTGGTATCATGGTACAACTTCGGGCATCGTCTCGACGGCCTGAAGCGTATCGTGTTCCACCACGCGGTCCTCAAGGCCTATGTTGTCCTGTTCTGTATTTGGTGGATTGCCCGCAATCTGTTCAGCCTCTAACAGTTCCACACGATCAGACACACAAAAAAATCATCCCGCAAGTCGTTAGGCTACGACCTGCGGGATAATTATTTTCTTGGTGAATAGGATTAGTTCTGGACTGTGGCGAAACGGGTGTAGTTATAGGTCTTCTCGCCGTCGTTCATCTCCAGCATCGAGTCGCCCACCTTAACGGTGCATTCCTCAGCTGCGGCAAACTGCTCCTTGAATTCAGCACTGTTGAACATGCTCTTGACCTGAGCCTTTACCATGGGATTGCTAGTTACCTGGCCATTCTGCGAGATGCTGAGCAACTCAAACTTGTAAGTGTCCATGTTGGGCGTCATCGACAGTTTGTCACCCTCGAGGGTGTAGGTACCCTTAATCGAAATGCTGGTGGCAATCTCGATAGCCATCGTGGGAGCGGGCTCGCTCGAGAGCGTGAACTCATCAACAAGCGTGTAGCTGCCATCCTCATTAAACGTGTAGAGCAGGTTCTGAATCACCAGCGAACCATCCTCATCGGTTTCAACAACGGGCTCCACGCTGCGCCAGCTTGCACAGATGGATTGTGCCTGAACGGTCATGATCGACATCAGGGCAACGAGTGTAAATAAAATCTTCTTCATAATATTCATATCAGTTAAAAATACGTCGCAAAATTAATCATTATTTTTATATAAAAGCCTTTCTGGATGATTAATTTGGCGTTTTCCACCACGCAATCATCACGCTTTTACCGTTTCTAAGATTCAAAAACTGCCCAAAAGTTTAAACGGCTCCCTGAAATTTGGCTCTACACCTCAATAAAAAGGCTCACGCTAAACCGCCCTGCCGCCCTATAAATAGAGCGGCTTCGCGGCCTAGCGTGAGACCAATTCGGTGATATTCCCTTAAGTCAGGGTTATCAGATGAGCTTCTTGTAGCCGTACTCGGCAGCCTCGCCCAGTTCCTCCTCGATGCGGATGAGCTGGTTGTACTTGCACATGCGGTCGGTGCGCGAGAGCGAACCGGTCTTGATCTGGCCGCTGTTGGTGGCTACGGCGATGTCGGCGATGGTGGTGTCCTCAGTCTCACCGCTGCGGTGGCTGGTCACGGTGGTGTAACCATGACGGTGAGCCATCTCGATGGCGTCGAGCGTCTCGGTGAGCGAACCAATCTGGTTCACCTTGATGAGGATGGAGTTGGCAGCACCCATCTTGATACCCTTCTCGAGGAACTTCACGTTGGTCACGAACAGGTCGTCACCCACGAGCTGGCAACGGTCGCCGATCTTCTCGGTGAGCTTCTTCCAGCCTTCCCAGTCGTTCTCGTCGAGACCGTCCTCAATCGAGTCGATGGGATACTTGGTGATGAGCTCTTCGAGGTAGTTGATCTGCTCGTCATCGCTCAGCTTCTTGCCATTGGGATCCTTGGGCTGACCGCTCTTGAGCTGACGGTAGTCGTAGTAGTACTTGCCGTCCTCAATCACAGCAAACTCGCTGGCAGCGCAGTCCATGGCGATCTTCACATCCTCACCGGGCTTGTAACCGGCGTCCTTGATGGCTTGAACGATGCTGTCCAGGGCATCCTCGATACCGTTGAGTGCGGGAGCGAAACCACCCTCGTCACCCACGGCAGTGCTCAGGCCGCGCTTCTTCAGCAGCTTGGCCAGGGCGTGGAATACCTCAGCACCCATGCGAACAGCCTCGCGCTCGGTCTTGGCACCGACGGGACGGATCATGAACTCCTGGAAGGCGATGGGGGCATCACTGTGTGCACCACCGTTGATGATGTTCATCATCGGCACGGGCAGCACGTGGGCGTTGGTACCACCGATGTAGCGGTACAGGGGCACGCCGAAGTAGTTTGCGGCTGCGTGAGCCACGGCGAGCGATACGCCCAGAATGGCGTTGGCGCCCAGCTTGCTCTTGGTGGGGGTGCCGTCGAGCTTGATCATCGCCATGTCGATGGCGCGCTGATCAAATGCATCCATTCCCTCAATCTCGGGAGCAATCACCTCGTTAACGTTGGTGACAGCCTTCAACACACCCTTGCCACCGTAACGGCTCTTGTCACCGTCACGCAGCTCGAGGGCCTCGTTCTCGCCCGTCGAGGCGCCACTGGGAACCGATGCACGGCCCATGTCGCCACTCTCAAGGGTTACCTCAACTTCTACAGTAGGATTGCCACGCGAATCCAGAATCTCTCTGGCATGAATCTCTTCGATATACATAATGTTACTAAACTATTGGTTTGTTATATATAAACTGTTTTCGTTATTATGGTTGCAAAGTTAATGAATTTTGGGCGCACGGGCAAAACAAATGACCGCTTTTATGGTTTTCGGAGATATGCAACCGATTTCATCACTTTTTTCACAAGTGCGGCAAGCGACCTGGTCATCAAGTATCCTGTATAATAATAACCGTACTCAAATGCCTCAGTAAAGCAAATCCGCGTCATTTTTCTATCGCCAACGCTCGTCTGGGACTGCTCAAAAACCATAAAACGGACTTTTCGACCTAATTTGTTGACAAAAAAACCAATTTTTGTCCAAAAAATTTGTGCCAAATCAAATTTTGCTATACATTTGCACCCGAAAAAGCGAAGGGATTTCAACAAGCACATTTATGTATTGCCAATCAATCCTATACAGGATAAATGAAGAGAAGCAAGACATCAGTTAAATTTTCATAACCACAAGTTTATAGTTTTTATTGGAACACACATCGACCAGCCTTCGGTGGACACCGAGGGCTGGTCTCCTTTTTATCTGCCCAGGGACAAGGGAGCGGTTGCACAGGTCAACGAAAAGGGCTACCTTTGCAACCCTAAACAAGATAACAGAACAATGCTATTACAACGACTCGCCATCATCATCGCGCTGCTGCTCCCGCTCACGGGCTGGAGCACCTCAGCAACCGCCGACAATACCGCCAACGGCAACACTGCCGCCTTCCTGCAACAGCCACTTCCCTCCCGCCCCACGGGTTCAGCCTTTATCGTCATCAGCAAGCGTGACCTGAAGCTCACCGTGTATGACCGCAATGCCGCCGGCGACACCGTGATGGTGGCGCAGTTCCCCTGCTGTATGGGTAAGAACAAGGGCGACAAGCAGCGCCGAGGTGACCATCGCACACCCGAGTCGCCCGCTGGCAAGCCTTTCAAGATCACCATGATACAGGATGCATCAACCTGGAAACACAACTTTCATGACGGCCGCGGCAACATCCGGGCCTACGGGCACTGGTTCCTGCGACTGGCCACACCCGGCTTCAAGAGCATCGGCATCCACGGCAGCACCAACAACGAGAGTTCCGTCCCCGGCCGCGCCAGTGAGGGCTGCATCCGTCTGCTCGACAAGGACATCATCACGCTGAAGGAGCACTTTGCCTACGTCGGCATGCCCGTCATTGTCCAAGCCGAGGACGCCACTCCCCTACCCTGGGAAGTGCGCGCCCGCCAGCGCAAGGCCCAATAATTTCACTCACTACTGATGAGTTTATAACCCACGCCCCGCACGTTGACGATGCGGAGGCGCTGGTCCTGGCCCAAGCGGTGCCGCAGCTTGGTGATAAACACATGCAGACTCTTGTTATTGAAAAAACTGTCGTCACCCCACAATTCCAGCAGTAGCGACCGGGAGGTCACTACCTCGCTGGGATGCAGGCACAGACGCCTCAAAATCTCGCTCTCGCGGTAGGAAAGTTCGGCCCGGGTACCCGTCGGCACATGCGTCAGCCGCTGAATGACTGAGTCAAAAAGATATTGACCGATGGTGAACCGAGTGGCTTGTTCGGGTTGAGGTGTGACCATGCAGGCCCGACCTAACAGCGCCTTGATGCGGACAATGAGTTCCTGCATGCCGAAAGGCTTCTTCAGGTAATCATTTGCACCCATCTCAAAGCCGTGTACCACGTCATCGACTGCTGAACGAGCCGTCAGGAAGATGATGGGCGTGGTGGAATCGCTTTTACGGATACGTCTTGCCATTTCAAAGCCGTCAAGCCGTGGCATCATCACATCGGCAACGATAATATCGGGACGTGTGTTGGCATAATCTTGAAGAGCTTCTTCTCCATTGAATGCCACGGTGACGTTAAATTCCTGGTCATCAAGAGAGTCCTTGATAATCATCGCCAGGGTTTTCTCGTCTTCGGCAAGCAATACTTTGATGTTCTCGTTCATTGCAGATGGATGGTAAATGTGGTGCCTTGTCCTTTCTTGCTTTGGGCTTGGATGGTCCAGCCGTGTTTCTCGACCATGGTCTTAACATAAAACAACCCCAGGCCATAGCCTTTCACATCGTGCTGGTCACCAGTTGGTACACGATAGAATCTGTCAGATATGTGCGGCAGTTTGTCGGCCGGTATGCCTATGCCGTGGTCGGTGACAACAATAAAGTGAGGCGTGGCAGTGATCTCGACATGAGCTTCGTCGCGTGAATATTTGATGGCATTGTCGATAAGGTTGTTCAGGATATTGCTCAGGTGAGAGCGGTCGGCCATGATGTTGAGGTCGTCAGGCTCAATGTTGGTCGTGATGGTGACAGGTTTATCGGCTTTAAACTGTTGCTGTTCAATGACAGGTTGCAGCAGATTGGCGAGGTCAATCTTCTCGATATTGAGTTTGAACTGGCGCCGCCGCTCCATGCTCATCGACAGGATTTGCTCCACCATTCCATTCAGTCGCTCCAATTGGACCTTGCACACATTGAGGTACCGTGTGCGTTTTTCTTTGTTGTCAAATGTGTTCAAGTTGAGTAATGAATCGTTGGCGGCATAGGCCACGGCGATGGGTGTCTTCAACTCGTGGGTGATGTTGTTGGTGAAGTCGGACTTCATCTCATCAAGCGTGCGCTGCCTGAGGATGGTCTTAATGAGATAATAGAATGCGAGTCCCAGCAGCAGTACTATCAGGCCTGATGCAGTCAAGATACCGGCCATCTCCCGCCAAACCAGATTGGTCGGCGGCTCGATGGAGAGTTCGTAACGGCCATAATCTGCCCAGTCATAGACAAATTGCCGTGCCTGTTTACTGGGGGCATACCCTTCGGTCGCATGCTGAAAGACGGTATCGGCCTTGATGCACAGCAACCGGTGCTCACCGCTAAGCCCCAACTGCTGCAAGCCTGCCGTGAGCAGGGAATCGTATTTCTCATACCTGGTGCCCTCGAAACGGTCTACACCCAGGTGCAGGCCCTGCTGGATCATTGAAGCCAGTTCGGTGACCGATATCTGGTCTTCGAGCATCTTCATGAAGGCATCGTCACTTGCCGCGCTGTCGCTCTTGGCCTGAGGACTAGATCGCAGCACCACACCCGTTTTCTGTTCCAGTGTTTCGCCATCAATTGTGACCTGGGTAGTCGTGACTGCCTTGGCCGTTATACTGCCGTCCTCCCCGATGCCTGCTCTCACGTCCATCGTGCCGTGAGGCCCTTTGTCCTCGATGCTCTTGAGGCGCAGGAAGACCTCCTTGAGGTCGGCGACGCGCATGGCTTCGCGGATGTTGTTATCCATCTGCTCTCCTAGGCTGAAGTGCAGTTGCTCCAGCCAATAGGCCTGATAGGCAGCGACACCCAATAGCGCCACTATTACCAACACCGCTATATATTTCAACCTCTTGTTCATTGCCTACAAAAATACACATTATTCCTATACCCCAACAAAGGCGTTAAGACTAAATAAGTTTTTGGTTAAGACTTGGTAAGTCGCGCAAGGGCGGCAGAGCGAGCTGATGAGGGTAATTTTGCCGCCGAAATCAATAAAAACCAAGAAATGAAAATGTCTAG
>JAEEGJ010016298.1_pt1 | contig 17087 bp, 10 predicted proteins | sample 8958761 | NCBI WGS metagenome assembly JAEEGJ01 (sample SAMN16246546, study PRJNA631951) | gut metagenome | biome: gut microbiome; feature: rumen; material: RS-attached | host: Bos | place: Iran: Karaj | collected 2018-10 | reverse complement strand
TCATCGAGCAACGATTGCTGGAAGTGGAGCGCGTAAAAGCGCGTGCTAAACTGCAAGAAACCGAGCGTAAACTATCAGGCATCCTATATGAACGAGGGATAAACGACCAAACTTTTGCCGTTATCCGTTCAAAAGGTGACCAAGCGCTTTTCCGCTTGAGTACCAATATGATGAAACAACGTCTAGGAATGCCTCAGACTCGTCATTTGGCTGACTTCCTTCCAACTATCAGCATCAAGGCAAAGGATTTTGCTGCCGAAATGACCAGTGTCAATGTACAAGCTAAAGACTTGAAAGGCGAATCTTCCATTACAAAGGAACATGTTGATAATAATGCCGCAGTCCGTCAAATGTTGATTGAAAGAGGAATTGTGCCTGAAAACCTGCCACCTGCGGAAGATGTGAAGAAAGTGGAGAGAAGATTGGAGAGTGAGAAGAAAAAGGCGTTGGAAAACAAAAGAAAAAAGAAATAATCTTTTTTATGGAAAACGATGAACTTATTGCATTGATTAATCAGTTTCTACTTGAAAAGAAGAAACATAAAACGCCTTTTCATTTAAATGTAATCGATGAATTACATGCTAACGAAAACGCTCATAGTAGGATACTAATAAAACTGCTTCAGTACCAATCGGAAAACAAGGAATATCCTTTCCTATTGTCTTTTATGTTTGTGTTGTCAACCCATTGCAAACAATTCTCGCATCAACATCAAATTGAGAAGCCCCATATTTCCGGCCAAGAAGAACATATTGATGCTTTGATTGAAGAAAAGGGAAAATACGTAATAATTATTGAAAATAAGATTCATTGGGCTCCGGACCAAGAACAACAATTAGACAGATATATAGATGCCATAAAAGAACATAATTTTAAGAAAACAGACAAAAATGTATATGTTATTTATTTGACCAGAGATGGAAGTAAAATCGTTGATGAAAAAAGCTTCTCCAAAGCAAAGGCCTTCTTGGAATATAAAGACGATAGTAATCCAGGTCGTTATATTACGCTGAATTATAAGGATGATATTTTACCTTGGTTGAAAAATGAGGTATTACCAACATGTAAAGAAGACAACTCCATCCTTGCATCTGCACTTGAGCAGTACATCGATCATTTAGATGGAATGTTTAACCTCAGAAAAGAAGAGCAAATGATAAACAATAGCATTATAGATTCACTTTTGGGAGAAAGAAAAGACGACATTGATTATGTAGATAATTGTATTAATGATTTGGACGATTTACGTTCTCTTCTCCAAAACAGGCTTGATGAGCTTAAAACCAAAAATATCACAGAAGAGTATATTAAGCCCATACAAAAGCGTGTGGGAGGAAAATACAATTTGGATAGTTATGTTTGGAATGGTGGAATCGGTTTTACACTTTTTTCTGAATCACATTGGCAAACTCATAATAAGAAAGAATTAAGATCTTATTTTGAAATCGATTTACAGAATAACAATTTTAGGTATGGTATAGGCTTTGAAAATCAGCATTACTCATATTTTGAAGAAGCCAAAGCACCAAGATCCAAAGCAAAACACTTTTACAAGGCTTTTAAAACAACTTTTGAAAAGGGAAAAGGGAATATTGAAGAAGAAAAAGGATGGGGTTGGTGGTTGTATATTACTGAAGAAATCCATTCAACAGGTAATGCATTGGTCAAAAGAGTTGTGAGCATCATTAACAAGCAATTGGCCGCTATGAACTAAAACAAAACCCCAACTGCTTGAACAAGTAATTGGGGTTTGCGCTGTACCCGAGGCCGGGCTCGAACCGGCACGCCTTTAAAGGGCAAGGGATTTTAAGTCCCTCGTGTCTACCAATTCCACCACTCAGGCACTTACACAAAAAAACCCGACTTCCATCGGGACCTTGTGGAGCGGAAAACGAGACTCGAACTCGCGACCCCGACCTTGGCAAGGTCGTGCTCTACCAACTGAGCTATTTCCGCATTAGCGGAGCGGAAAACGAGACTCGAACTCGCGACCCCGACCTTGGCAAGGTCGTGCTCTACCAACTGAGCTATTTCCGCTTGCGTTTAGCGCGGCAAAAGTACAACTTTTTTCAATACCGCAAGCGTTTTTTGAGAAAAATTTTCCTCATATATAGCTTTCCGCTTGATTCTGCGTTTATTAGACAAACAATAATAAGTTCAATACCTTCCATAAACGCCCTCGTATTTAACATACGACTTGCTCCAGACGGAAATCAACTTCACGGGATCATAACCAAGAACCTCTTTTCCTAATGCACTAAGCCTCGGCTTCAAACCTTTATGATAGGCCATTTGCAATCCGGTCATCTGTGGATAAGAGTTCACTTCTATCATCTCAATTTCACCGTTTTGAAGCACACCAATATCCCATCCTGCAAATACCATCTCAGGAACAATTGCCGACATTGCTTTGCTTGCATCAACTACATTATTCCAATAAGGAATGGCAAAACCGTTGAAGGTCTTCCCTGAATTTGGGTGAACCTCATAATTATTTCCCGCCTTGTCCACACCATTACCGATAATTATTCCCGTTTGTAAGTCAATAGCCGCCACAATGCCTCCATTCGATGCATTATCTACCACACTGTCACCGACGCCGACTCGAAATTCCGAAGCCAGAATCTCACAACGACCATCTTTCGAAACAGTGAACACCCGTATCGTATTCAAAGATTGTGGATGAAACTCCTCCATCTCCTTGCAAGCTCTCAACCGTTCTTCGATAAGCATGTTATTCTTACGACAATACTCAAATAATTCTTTCCAATTGTGGCTATCATTTTTTCGGATCACAAACACGCCACGACCCATGCTCCCAAAAATTGGTTTCACGATGCAATCGGTCGAAGAGACAAAGTTCTCAAACTCTTCAAAAGACATTGATCCAGTATATGCCCATTTTCTATGGACAAAGCTATTGAACCTCCTGATTAGCAAGACCTTATTACTACATAATCTGTCAAAACTCGTTTGAACCGTTTTCCGATATACGCAACGTATCTCCATCTCTGAAATGTATTCATCGCGCTGTTTTTCATCCAAATTCCAAAACTCATAACAATACATATACTCCTCGTAGGAAACCCTATGTCGCAATAACGCATTTTTATAATCTCCCAAACTACCCACCTTAGGTTGTTCTTCCCGAAATCTTTCGACAGCTTTGCTCCATAATTTTTTCCTTTCTTCCCTCCGTTTCATCACTTCACGGTACATATAGTAAAACCGATGGAGCTTTTTCATTCGTTTTTTAATGGCAGTCTTGATCGAACTCATAACCATTTCTCTTTATCATCAACCAATAACTAGATTAATACCAATGTCCGTACTTCCCATCGTATTTCACATACGACCTGCTCCACACTGAAATCAGTTTCAACGGGTTATAGCCAAGGACCTTCTCACCAAGAAGTTTAAGTCTCGGTTTCAGGCCTTTTTGACGAGCCGTCTGCAACCCGGTGACACCTGGAAATGCATTCACTTCAATCAATTCAATCTCGCCGTCTTGTCGCACACATACATCCCAACCCGCAAAAACCGTTTCCGGGATAACGGTGGCTGCTTCTTTACAAACTTCCACTATCTCAGCCCAATGTGGAATGACAAATCCTTTTATTGTTTTCCCAGAATCAGGATGAACAATATATTCATTTCCCGACATATCAAAGCCATTTCCTACCAACACTCCAGAATCAATATCTATCGATGCCAGCACTCCTCCACAATGGGCATTGTCAACCACATTGTCATGAATACCCATACGTAATTCCGCATCCAACACCTCAACCTTATTGTTCTTTGAAATCGTAAATACTCTTATTGTATTCAATGATTGAGGATGAAATGCCTCAATCTCACTACAGGCCTTCATATATTCCTCTATAAGAACATAATTCTCCCAACAAAACTCATACAGCTCCTTAAGATATGACTCGTCTCCTTTCTTTACCAAAAAAACATGTTGTCCTTGAGTTCCACCACGTGGCTTTGCAATGCAATCATTAGAAGTGACAAAATTCATGAACTCTTCAAATGATACTGCTCTCGGATACAACCATTTCCTATGAACATATTTATCAAAAACCTCAAGCTGTTTCTTCTTGTCAGTAAAACATCTCGCAATATTCACTTGAACGGTCTTTCTATAGATACACTGTATCTCTCTCTCAGAAATAAACTCTGTCCGTCTTTTCTTATCAGAATCCCATATTTTGTAGGCATTGTATTCTTCAAATTGAAATCTATTACGATAAAGAGCACGCTTATACTCCTTCAGATTTCCATGCTTGGCTGTCCCTTCATCAAACCGCACGACAGCGTCTTTCCAGAAACGGTTCCTCTCCTCCTCCCTTTTCATTATTTCTCTATAAACATAATAGAAATATCGAGTAATCTGGTATTTGTTTATTATTGTTTTCTTATTCATAGTTCCCACATGAAAATCTATACTAACATCCCTAACGATTCAGCAATTTCTTTATCTCATTCAATTTCATCAAAGCCTCGACAGGAGTCAAAGTGTCGATATTGGTGTTGAGAATATCTTCTTTGATTTGCAACAGCAGCGGGTCGTCCAATTGGATGAAACTCAGCTGCATAGCATCGTCTTGCTTCTTCGTGGCAGCTTTTTCAACATCTTCGCTGGTATGTGATTTCTCCAAGACAGTGAGCAAGGAAGTCGCCCGCTCAATAACCTTGCGCGGCATGCCTGCCATCTCAGCCACATGGATACCGAAGCTGTGGGCGCTGCCGCCACGTTTCAGCTTACGCAGGAAAACCACCTTGTTGCCGACTTCCTTCACCGACACATGGTAATTCTTGATGCGGGCAAACGAATCCTCCATCTCGTTCAGCTCGTGGTAGTGTGTGGCAAACATCACCTTGGCACGACTCACGGGATGGTCATGCAAAAACTCAGTGATGGCCCAAGCGATGCTGATACCATCGTAAGTGCTGGTGCCGCGCCCGATTTCGTCCAACAATACAAGGCTCCGCGACGACACATTATTCAAAATGCTCGCCGTCTCGTTCATCTCTACCATGAAGGTAGACTCACCCGACGAGATGTTGTCGGAGGCTCCCACACGGGTGAAAATCTTATCCACCAGTCCGATCCGCGCCGAAGCAGCCGGCACAAAACAGCCCATCTGCGCCAGTAGGACGATCAAAGCCGTCTGTCGCAGCAGGGCCGACTTACCCGACATGTTGGGACCTGTAATGATGATAATCTGTTGCTTGTCGCGATCAAGGTAGACATCGTTGGCAATATAGCTCTCCCCAACCGGCATCATCTGTTCAATGACGGGATGGCGACCTTCCTTGACATCCAAGACAAAAGAATCGTCAATGACGGGCTGCACGTAATTGTTCTTCAACGAGATGTCGGCAAAGCTCACCAAGCAGTCGATGCGGGCCACAATAGAAGCATCCACCTGGATGGGTTCCACAAACTCGGTCACAGCGGTGACAAGCTCATTATACACCCTTTGTTCGATGATGCTGATTTTCTCCTCCGCCCCAAGGATCTTCTGTTCGTATTCTTTCAGTTCCTCTGTGATGTATCGTTCGGCGTTGGTCAAAGTCTGTTTGCGAATCCACTCGGCTGGAACCTTGTCTTTGTGCGAGTTGGTGACTTCGAGATAATAGCCAAACACATTGTTATAGCCCACCTTCAGCGAGTTGATGCCCGTCTGTTCCATCTCGCGACGCTGAATGCCCAACAGATATTCCTTACCTGAGCGCGACAGGTTGCGCAATTCATCCAGTTCAGCATTCACTCCACCAGCGATATAATTGCCTTTCGAAAGCAAGGCTGGCGCATCGTTGTTCAGTTCCTTCTTAATGCGTTCTCGGATGGATGTACATGGGTTAAACTGCTCGGCAAAACGCCGCAAGGCAGGATATTGACTCTCTTCGCAAGCTTTCTTCAGCACCTCAATTTGATCTAAAGCGCGACCCACTTGCAACAACTCCCTCGGGTTGACCCTTGAAAGCGACACCTTGGATATCAGCCTTTCTAAGTCGCCGACCAAACGGACTGAATCCTGGAACTTCTGGATCTGCTCGCGATGCTCCACAAAATAGCGCACCACCTCGTAGCGAGCCTCTATCTGCTCCTTGTTCTTCAGCGGCAGACTCAGCCAACGACGCATCAGTCGGCCACCCATAGGCGACACTGTCTTGTCGATGACATCAATCAATGTCTTGGCGTTCACATTTGCAGTATGAAGCAACTCCAGATTGCGGATGGTGAACTTGTCTAACCAAACGTATTGTCCTTGGTCAATACGCGACAGTGAAGTGATATGATTCAGCTTATCATGTTGTGTCTCAATCAAGTAATGAATCGCAGCACCTGCCGCCACGATGCCTTTTGGGAAGTCATCGACGCCAAAACCCTTCAGCGAGACCGTATGAAAATGCTTGTTCAGGATCTCATTGGCGTAGTCGTCAGTGAATACCCAATCATCAAAAACGGTAAGATAATACTTCGCACTGAACAGGTCGATGAAGTCCTTCCGTTTGTTGCGTTGCAGCAGCACCTCGGAAGGGTTGAAACTCTGCAACAGCTTGTCGATGTATTCGTTGGAACCTTGTGTAAGGAAAAACTCGCCAGTTGAAACATCCAAGAAAGCAACACCCGAAATCTCCTTGTCGAGATGCACGGAAGCCAAGAAATTGTTCTCTTTTTGTTCCAGCACGCTGTCGCTATAAGTCACACCTGGCGTCACCAGTTCCACCACCCCTCTTTTAACCAGTTTCTTGGTCAGTTTTGGGTCCTCAAGCTGTTCACAAACAGCGACTTTCATCCCTGCACGCACCAGTTTAGGTAGATAGGTGTCGAGAGCATGATGCGGAAAACCCGCCAGCTCAATCTCAGAAGCGGTGCCTTTGGAATGACTGGTCAACACGATACCCAATACCTTAGAGGCTTTCACCGCATCCTCACCATAGGTCTCATAAAAATCGCCCACGCGGAACAACAGCATAGCATCGGGATATTTCGCCTTGAAAGAGAAATATTGCTTCATCAACGGGGTTTCGGTCGCTTTTTCTGCCATAAAAACACACATTAAGGGGTACAAAATTAGCGTTTTGTTTGAAACAATCGGCCAGTTCGTCCAAAAAAAACCGCATTGACAACAAGCCAACGTCTTTTTTCGCTTATTTTGCCGCAAAATGAAAGAAACATGCGCAAACTCAGTATGGACGAGCTGAACCGCTTGAGCAAGGAAGACTTTGTGGCTGTGGAGAAGCTACCTATTATAATAGTGTTGGACAACATACGTTCTCTGAGCAACGTGGGAGCTTTCTTCCGCACCGCCGACGCCTTTCGTATCGGAGAATTGTTTTTATGCGGCATCACCGCTTGTCCTCCCCATCGCGAAATCCACAAGACCGCTTTGGGCGCCGACGAAACAGTGAAATGGCGCTATTTCGAAACCACCGAGGCGGCTTGCCAAACACTGAAGGATGAAGGTTACCGTATTATTGCCGTTGAGCAGGTGGAAGGCAGTATCGCACTTCAAGACTTCAATTTCGAGCCACACACGGCGTATATCATGGGCAATGAAGTGGAGGGAGTCAGCGAGGCGGCTTTGCCCTATTGCGAAGAAGCCATTGAGTTGCCGCAGGAAGGCACGAAACACTCTATCAACGTGTCGGTTTGTGCTGGAATTATCATGTGGGAAGCCTTCAACCAACTGTATTTGAAGCCAAAGTGAGCTTGTTTTTTGCTTTTTTTCGTGATTTTCAGCGAAAAAAAGCGATTTTTTTCAGTTTTTTGTGTTTGCAATTGAATTTATTCCTATTTTTGTTCGCTAATTGGAGTAATTAAATCAAGAAAATAACAACTAATTAAAATCATTACAAACCTAACACAATTGCGTTATGAAGAAAAATTTGACTTTTTCAAAGCTGCTGATGCTCGTCATCGTGGCGATGCTTCCTATGAGCATGATTGCTCAAGAAGGCAAAAAACATTCAAAACCTGCTGAGAAGTATTGGTACATCCAAGCCGATGGTGGTCTTTCCATCAACCACGGTGACTTGGCCAACTACACTGGCGGTGTTTGGGGTGATTTCGACCATTTCAAAGTCCTGGCCAAGAACTTCACACAGAACTGGAATGCTCATCTGGGCATTGGTTATCAGTTCGGCAAGGTCGTTGGCATGAACCTCAAGGGCGGCTACGGTCTTCTTTCGGGACACAAACATGGTCAAGCGCTTGTCTTGAACAACAATGCCGACAACACCTTGTGGAATCTCGGTTTCGACAAGACCAATTACATTGAAGGTAACTTGAACCTGACCTTCAACCTCTTCAACATGTTCAACTACAATCCGAGAAGAGTCATCAACTTCGTTCCTCATATTGGTGTTGGTGGCCTTTACTACCAAGCTGGTGTTGTCAGTCAACTCGCTGGTGAAGACACTGGTGAAGGCACTGTGGTAAGCGAGCTTGCTCCTGCCATGACGAAACGCGAACTCACCTTCACGGTTCCTGCCGGTATGGAAATCACTTTCAACTTGGCTCCCAAGTTCGACATCTTCTTGGATTACACCTACCTCTTCACGGGCAGCGACAATCTTGACCAAGTGGCCAAGATCGCCTCTGACGAAGCCAAACATGTCATTAACGACAAGGACATGTACAGCCAGCTGAACCTCGGTCTCCGCTACAAGTTCAACAATCCTTGCGACATCGAAAAGATGGCCCGCGAATCGAAGAGAATCACCTACCGTGTGGAACCTGACCCGCTGGTTAAGGGTGAAGATGGCAATGTTTGCTTCGATGTTATCGTCACCATCCCTGGCGAATACTTCGAAAAGCAAGCTGTCATGAACCTGAAGCCTTATCTTGCTTACAACGGTGGCCAGATCGACCTCGATCCTATCACCTTCGTGGGTGAAAAAGTGAAGGGCCAAGGCGACTTCCGCGTCAACTACAAGGAAGGTGGCGAGTTCACCAAGCACTACTGCAAGCCTTATCAGGAAGAAATGGCCAACTGCGAACTCATGGGCGACCCGATGTTCTATGTCTACAACGGCACTATTTATCCCACTCAGGATGAAATCGTGAAGAACACCTACTTCACTCAAGGTTCAACCGTGAAACTGGCTGACGGTGTTGTGGTGAAAGACGAGTACATTGACCAAACCGTGTACGACACCATCGACAAGGTCAAGGCCGTGAAGAAGCTCACCTATTTCTTCAACAAGGACAAGTACAACATTGCCGACAGAAAGAAACTCAACAAGGAAGCTGATGCTGCTTTCCTCGACCTGCTGAATGCTGGCGAGACCGAGTTCGAAATCAGAGCTTGGGCTTCACCTGAAGGCGAAGAAGGACACAACAACGAACTCTCCAACAACCGTGACAATGCTGCCGAGAAGCAAATGCTCAAACTTGCCAAGAAGACTGAAATCAAGATCAATGGTAAGGGTTACGGCGAAGACTGGGAGACCTTCAAACAACTTGTCAGAGACTCCAACCTGAAGGACAAGGATGCCATCCTGAACAACATCAATAACTCGAGCAATCCTCAGAGAACCATTAAGGAAATGTGCGCCATCTATCCTCAACTTGAAAAGGATATCCTGCCGCAAATCCGCCGCGCTGAGGTTTACACAAACGAACCTTATAAGGAAGTCGTTTCCAGAGTGATCAAAGTGAAGGTTGAAAAGAAATAATCAACTTTGTCCAACAACAGAAAAGCCGCTCAATTGAGCGGCTTTTTTTATGTCTTATTCCTCCAACCAAACCTCACAACGTCACCCGATGCAACCCAATTTCATACGGCTGGTCGATGGCATCGATGATGCGCTGGTAGTCACTTTCGTGGGCCAAGAAATCAAGACGGTTGGTGTCGATCAACAGGATGCGCATGTTCCCTTGCTGCTGACGGAGAAAATCAAAATAACCCTGCTGAATATCGTCAAGATAGGCATCGCTGATTTCCTGCTCGTAGCTGCGCCCACGCTTGCGGATGTTGGCCTGCAGTCGCTCCACATCGGAATAAAGGTACACCAGCAACTCCGGCTTTGGCATGTCTGAAAAGATGATGTTGAAAAAGCGGGAAAAAAGCTGGTATTCATCATCCTGCAAGTTATTTTTCGAGAAAATCAGCGACTTGGCGACATAATAGTCCGAGATGATAAAGTCGTGGAACAAATCGAGGGCACCCAACTTGTCTTTCAACTGCTGATAACGTAAAGCCAAAAAAGTCATCTCCAATTGGAAGGAATACTTCTCAGGCTCCTTGTAGAATTTGGGCAAAAACGGGTTTTTGTCGCCCTCAAACTCCTCAAGAACCATTTTTCCATTAAAGTCATGGGCGATGCGCGTAGCCAAGGTCGTCTTGCCAGCCCCAATGGTTCCCTCTATAGCTATATAGTTGTAATTCATATCCCTTCTTCGTTTCTAATCGTTATTTCTCTGACAATGGAATCGTCAGGACATTGCTGAAGCAGTTCCATCTGTGTCATCTGCAGCACAGGATGCACGAAGTCAGGCGCCACCTCACAAAGCGGCAGCAAGGCAAAGCGGCGCAGATGCAATCGCGGATGCGGCACGGTCAAGGTCACTGTGTTGATGATGCGATTGCCATAATACAAAACATCCAAATCGGCTGTTCGTGAGCAATAGCCTTGTATCTCAGGATGCCGCACTCGTCCTAACTCCCTTTCGATCTCAAGCAATTCTTGCAGCAACGTCTCAGGGTCTGTCTCCGTCTCCAAAACGATGACTCGGTTCAGAAACCATTCTTCAGCCTCAAAACCCCATGGCTCCGACTCGAAGGCAGACGAAACCTTCACTATCCTGCCACACCTATTATTAATAAATTGGCATGCCTGCGCAAAGATTTGATTCTTGTCGCCCATATTGGATCCGAAAAGCACATAGCAGGTTTCCATCGTTGAGATTTTTTGCAAATATAGCGTTTTGTAATGAACTCAAACAAAGAAAATGTTACTTTTGCAAGCTAAACATCAAAAACACAATTCACAATGAAATTCTACAAAGTTGTACTTGCCGCTTTTATCGGCACGCTTATTGCATTGGTAATCAATTTCTTTATTAAGGTTGGCGTGGTTTCATCCATGATTTCCAACCTATCGAAATCCAATACCGAAACCTCAACTACCGTAAAGCCCAATTCCGTGCTTTACATGAAGCTCAACTATGACATTCCCGACCGCTCGGTTGACAATCCGTTCGGTGCCATTGATTTTCAGTCGATGGAATCGATAGACGCAACTGGTATGAGCGATATTCTTCGTAACATCGAACATGCCAAGACCGACCCGAACATCAAAGGTATCTACTTGGAACTGAGTAGCATCCCGTCTTCCATGGCCACTTTGCAGGAAATTCGTGACAAACTCATCGAATTCAAGGAATCAGGGAAATTCATCGTCACATACGGTGAGAGCTATTCGCAAAGCGCCTATTACATGGCTTCCATCGCCGACAAGATTTTCCTCAATCCGGAAGGCGCCCTCGACCTGCACGGCATGGCCTCACAGATCACGTTCTACAAACACCTGCTTGACAAACTCGATGTGGAGATGCAGATCGTGCGCGGTCCCAACAACCGCTTCAAGAGTGCTGTGGAGCCTTACTTCTTGGATAAGATGAGTGAGGCCAACCGTGAGCAAATGGATAAACTCTTGGGTACTTTGTGGGGACAGATACTCCAAGGCATCAGCCAAAGCCGCAATATCAGCGTGGAACAGCTGAACCTGATCGCCGACAATTTGGATACTTATTTCAATGCAGACAAAGCCCTCGAATACGGTCTGGTTGACAACTTGTACTACAAAGACCAGGTGTTGGACGAATTGAAAGGTCTGACAGGCAGCAACAAAGACATCAACGCCATCGGCAACGCCAACTATGCCAAGTCGTTCAAAGACAAGAGCGCCAGCAAAAACGAGGTGGCCGTCATCTATGCCATGGGACAAATCTATGACGGAAAAGGCAATGAGGAGCAGGGCATCTATTCCGAAAATCTCTCCAAGACCATCCGCAAAGCCCGTGAGGACGAGAACGTGAAAGCCGTGGTGCTACGCGTCAATTCGCCTGGCGGAAGTGCCGTGGCTTCCGCCATCATCGGTCGCGAGCTTGACCTCACCAAGGAAGTGAAACCCGTCATCGTCTCGATGGGCAACTACGCTGCCTCGGGCGGTTACTGGATTTCGGCCAAGGGTGACTACATCTTCGCCGACCCCACCACCCTCACCGGCTCCATCGGCGTGTTCGGCACCTTCCCGAATGCAAAGGGCTTCTTGAATGATAAGGTTGGTCTGACCTTCGATGTGGCCAAGACCAACGAGAACGCAGAGTTCCCCAACTTCACCGAACCGCTCACCGAGTTCCAATACGGCAAACTGCAAGAGATGGTGGTGAAGACTTACGATGACTTCACCAAACGCGTTGCTGAAGGTCGCGGCCTGCGCCAGACATACGTCGACAGCATCGGTCAAGGCCGTGTGTGGGCCGGTGCCGACGCCATCGGGCTAGGTCTGGTTGACCAATTGGGCGACATGGAAGACGCCATCGCCTACGCCGTACAGAAAGCCAATCTCGGCGACGACTACAAGGTGACCGAATGGCCGAAGCAGAAGGACTTCTTCACCCGCTTTATGGAATCCATGAACAACAACGGCACCGACAAACTCAATGCCGCCATGAAGCAGAAGCTTGGTGGATATTACGATTATCTGCAAGGCTTGGAGAACCTGCAACAAAATACCGGCATCCAAGCGCGAGTGCCATTTGATATGATCATCAAATAATAGAAAACGGGGCCAAACCCCGTTTTTTATTTGTCATACTCCTCCAAAACTTCTTCCCGCTCCATCTGCTTCTCGCCCCAGTCGTCCATCAGGACTTGGAGCTGTTCTTTCTTTTGCCCATAGGCCCAGTACCAGTCGTTGTCAATCTTGATGTCGGGGTGTTGGTCAGGGTTGGCCATGATGGTATCTTGTTCGGCCAGTTCGGCTTCTAGTTTACTGATGGCTTCCTCTAGACGTTGGATTTCCTTGTCGACTTTGCGCAGCTTGGCGTCAATCTGCTTCTTGCGCTCGTAATTGATCTTGTTTTGCGACTGTGGCACTGTTTCCTGTACCTTGATTTGCTTGGCAGCAATCTCGAGCTCCTTCAAATGGCTGAGGTTTTTCTGCTCCAAGAAGTCGTAGATGTCGCCGATGTATTCTTTAATGTTGGGCTTGCGGAATTCATAGACTTTGTTGGTCAGACCTTGCAAAAAGTCACGGTCGTGGGAGACGATGATAAGCGTGCCGTCGTATTGGATCAAGGCGTTCTTCAGGATGTCTTTGGAGAGCATATCCAAGTGGTTGGTAGGCTCGTCAAGGACCAACAGGTTGGTCGGGAAAAGCAGCATTTTGGCTAAAGACAGTCGGGCTTTCTCACCACCTGAGAGCACTTTTACCTTTTTGTCGATGTCGTCGCCACGGAAGAGGAAAGAGCCTAGCAAGGCTTTCACCTTCAGACGCATGTCGCCGACGGCCACATCGTCCAAGGTCTCGAAGACGGTCTTGTTCATGTCGAGCATGTCCTGCTGGTTCTGGGCGTAATACCCGATTTTGACCTCGTGACCCAGTTTCACCTCGCCTTCATGGTCAAGCACTCCGCAAATGATTTTCGACAACGTAGACTTGCCCTCGCCATTACGCCCTACAAAGGCAATCTTTTCCCCTCTCGGAATCAACAGGTTGATGTCTTTGAGGATGACTTGGTCGCCGTAGGACTTGCCCACATGGTTCAGTTCCAAGGTTACCTTGCCGGAATGTGGCGCAGGCGGGAACTTGAAGTGGATGGCCGTGCTGTCGATGTCATCAATCACAATCTCATCCATCTTCTCCAGCATCTTCACGCGGCTCTGTACCTGCTTGGCTTTAGTCGCCTTATAACGGAAACGCTCGATGAAGGCCTCGATGTTCTTGATTTCGCGCTGCTGGTTCTCGTAGGCCGAGCGTTGCATGTCGACACGTTCCTCGCGCAGACTGACATAATCGGAATACGGCACCTTGTAGTCATAAATCTTTCCGTTGCTGATCTCCACCGTGCGGATGGTGATGTTGTCCAAGAAGGCGCGGTCGTGCGAGACCATCAAGATGGCACCATAGTAGCTCTTCAAGAAGCCTTCGAGCCATTGGATGGACTCGATATCGAGGTGGTTGGTGGGCTCGTCGAGAAGGAGGAGATTGGGCTTTTTCAACAGGATCTTGGCCAGTTCCACGCGCATCTGCCAGCCGTTGCTGAACTCGCGCATGGGACGCAGCATGTCATCGTGGCCGAAGCCCAAACCGACCAGAATCCTTTCTGCTTCGCCTTCAATGCTATTGCCCCCGAGTAATGCCAAACGGTCGTTCAAATTGTTCAGCTTGACAATGAGCTTTTCGTATTGTGGACTCTCATAATCGGTGCGTTCGGCCAGTTCCTGCTGCAGGCGTTCCGAATCGCGTTCCAATTGATGGTATTCCTCGAAGGCGGAAAGTGCTTCATCTAGCACCGTCCTTGGACTGTTCACGTTCTTCTCTTGGGGCAGATAGCCGATGGTGACGCCTTGTGGGATGATGACATCGCCCTTTGACGGCTGTTCCAATCCACAGATGAGCCTCAACAGCGTGGTCTTGCCTGCGCCGTTTTTGCCCACCAAGCCGATGCGGTCCTTCTCGCGAATCAAGAAGGAAATGTCGGTGAAGAGGTCATCACCGGTGAAGTGCATACTCAGGTTTTGGATGGATATCATCGTGGGCCGTTTTAGGCGGCAAAGATACGCTTTTTAAGGCTACGCTCAACGGGAAAGCACGAAACGTCGCGTAACCACTCCGTTTTGCGAATTGACGCGCATACAATACAATCCGTTCTCAAACCCCGACAAATCCAGCTGCAAAGCATCACCGTTGGCCTCTTTGCTGAGCAAAACCTGTCCCAAGGCATTGTAAACCACCACATTTTGCATTCCTTCCATTTCAATGGCTATCAGACCGTTTGACGGATTGGGATACAATTTAAGCGAGGGCTCCAGATTCTCTTTCGTCGAGGTGATATCAATGACGATATAATTAAGTTCAGGGTCGTTCAAAGTGGTGGCGTATTCCGACTCGCAAGTCTCACCATTGTCGGCAACATAAAATGCCTTCAGACCATAATACACATCATGAGTCTCATCGGCCAGATTGTCGCGGTACTCATAATACAACTGACCCAAAACGGCAGGAATTGAGGCCACCTGTTGGTAATCGACATTATCATAGGAGCGATACAGGTTGTATTGCTGCAAGGTGAAACCGTCCTCGCGGAGTTGTCTCTCGCGACCGGAATGGTTGGAAACAAAAGCCCGTAGCATCCAGGTATAGTGCATATTAAAGGTATGCATGTCGGTCCAAGTCTCGCCGTCCAACGACACCCAGCGCCCGTTGGCATTGCCCATGTCTTCACAAGCCGCAGCAGGACGCGCTAAACCTTGCTGTCCGATGACAATCCAAAGCGGCTCGTTTTCAACGATTTCAAAAGCCGGTGTAATCATTTCCTCATGCCAGACCTGTGCGCCAATCAAATCCATACTCTGTGAGCGGACAAGGGTTTGCGGAGCCGTTTCGCCGCCGACAAAAACCCACAGTTGATAGGTGCCTGCTGCCACATCGTAGAGCGACACCTTTTGCAGAGCTGTACCCAAATAGTCAGCCAGGTCCTCAGCCTCGAAGCGGATGGCCCAAAAGATTCGGGGGTCACCATCGCCACCCAAAGAACGTTTGTAGACTCCGTTATCATATTGCAGCCATTGCTCAATCGGTTCTGGACGCTCACCCCATGAAATCAAGGCACCATAGTCGGATTCGTTTTCATAATAGATTGTGCCGTCCAATTTCGCAGGTGGGTCGCAATAGGCATAGAAAACATGTGTCACACATTCCTCACACGACATGGAATAGTAGGTGCCGTCCGTGGGACCGGCATATACCAAACGCAGGCAATACACCACCTGGCCATGCATTTCAACGGTTTCGTCCAAAAAGCTGTCGCTTTCGGTAAAGCACAGGAACTCCCCATTACGGTACAAGAATGCCCCCAACATTTCCCCTTCGGGATAAGTCCACGATAGCAGCAATGCCTCATCATGCTGCGTGCAATCCAAACCCGTCGTGCTTCCCTGAAAAACGGTGCAGGGACGATAAACCCACTCACAAACACGCCAATCGCAGGTGTCGGAAAGATAGACGGGACGTACTTGGACCATGCAGGTGTCGCCTTCCGTAAGGTTACTGACCTCAAATTGGAATTCATTCGCAGTGGTTGTACCGACAGGTTCTCCGTTTAACATGATTTCAAAATATTGCAAATCACGGTTTTGCCTTTCACCCAACGTCCAAATCGCCCAACCCGTGGAAGAGACATACAGGCTGTCAACACCTATTAATGCCTCCATCAATTCGATTTCGACTTGGGTCGGTTCGAAAATAGAAAGCGTCGAATCCGAGTAATAATCCACAAAGCCATCGAGATGTGCGCTAAGATCATAATCGTCGCGATACACATCAGGCAATAAGGCATGCCCATTGGCATCCAAGATAGCTTCATAGCTATGGCCTTGTTGTGACGAAACCGTCACCACGGCCCCCGCAGGTGGAATTCCAATATTGGTGGTTGCCTGAATCTCCAAGGTCGTGGTCATGACCTTGTCCAAATAGGCTGACCAGATAGTGTCGGAAAGCCCACGGTTGCCTTCGTAATAACAACTCACGCCCCAGCGGTACTGACCCCAAGGCAGGCTATTCCAATTCATCTCCATAAACACCGTGTCGGTCAGATGCGAGGCCAGCAACACCGGATTCTCCTCAAAGCGACTGCGATACAAGTCATAGTATTGGAATGCCTTAGTGTCGTACATTTGTTGGGCTTGCATCGACCAGCTGATTTGGACCAAATCATCATCATAATGCTGAGCCACCACATATTGCACAGGGTGATAAATCTCATACAGGAAGAAATCAATGCTACTAAGCACTTGCCCCTCCACAATATGAAGCGAGTCCTGCAGATAGGCTGTTTG
>JAEEGJ010016296.1_pt1 | contig 17090 bp, 14 predicted proteins | sample 8958761 | NCBI WGS metagenome assembly JAEEGJ01 (sample SAMN16246546, study PRJNA631951) | gut metagenome | biome: gut microbiome; feature: rumen; material: RS-attached | host: Bos | place: Iran: Karaj | collected 2018-10 | reverse complement strand
AAAAGCTGCAGCAAATCAGCTCAACATTAAACCGGAAGATGTTATCGTTTACTCAACCGGTGTAATTGGCGCACAGCTGGATGTTACAAAAGTTGAAAACAATGCAGAAATTCTCGCAAAGGGACTTTCACGCGAAGGAAATAAAGAAGCCCGCATCGCAATCATGACAACTGATACTCAGTTTAAGGAATGCGCTGTTGAATTTACTGTGGGCGGAAAGCTCTGCCGCATGGGAACTATGTGTAAGGGCTCGGGCATGATTCACATCAACATGGGAACCATGCTTTCTATGATTACTACCGACTGCGCAATCAGCTCGGAGATGCTGAGCAAGGCGCTTCATGAATCCATCCTTGGAACTTATAACTGCGTAAGCGTAGACGGCGATACTTCTACCAACGACTCACTTTGCATTCTGGCAAACGGTAAGGCAGGCAATGCTGAAATTACAGCTGCCGGCGCTGACTACGACACCTTCCTTGCTGCTCTCAACAAAATGAATACTGTCATGGCAAAGAAGATTGCAGCCGACGGTGAAGGCGCTACACGCCTCGTTGAATGTAATGTTCGCGGTGCTGCCAGCGTTGAAGCGGCCCGCGGTCTTGCCAAGGAAATCATCTGCTCTAGTCTTGTAAAGGCAGCTATGTTTGGTAGCGATGCTAACTTTGGCCGCTTCCTCTGTGCTATGGGTTACAGCGGAATTCCTTTTGATCCGGATAAGACAAGCATCTGGTTTACAAGCAAGCCGAACGCAAAACGCTATTTTGATAATTATGATGATTTTGAGGTTCACGGTGAGGAATCGGTTCAGGTTTATAAGGACGGTGTTCCTGCAGATTTCGACGAAGATCTTGCTAAGAAAATCATGGAGCGCGAAGCCGTAGAAATCCTTGTTCAGTGCCAGGACGGAAATGCTGAAGGTACTGCCTGGGGCTGCGACCTCACCTATGATTATGTAAAAATCAATGGAGATTACAGAACATAATCAAAGAAACATCTATAGCCGATAATATAAGAGTGGAATTAAATATGACTACAACAGAAATGCAGGAATTAACTACAGAACAATGGTCAGAAGTACTGGTTCAGTCTCTGCCCTATTTTAAACAGTGGTGCGGTAAGGTTGTCGTAGTAAAATACGGCGGAAACGCAATGCTCAACGAAGAGCTCAAAGAAGCCGTAATGGATGACATTGTCCTTCTGAGCACAATCGGAATTAAGGTTGTACTTGTTCACGGCGGCGGTCCTGAAATCAATCATATGCTGGAACGCGTTGGAAAGGAAAGTAAGTTCATTGACGGACTGCGTTACACCGACGCTGAAACTATGGAAATTGTTCAGATGGTTCTGACAGGTAAGCTTAACAAAGACATTGTCGGAATCCTTTTGCATAAGGGCGGCAAGGCAGTTGGACTTTCGGGTGTAGACTCTGGCCTTCTTCGCGCTGTAAAAACTGAAAAAGATCTGGGCTTTGTCGGTGATGTAACTCAGGTAAATCCAGATATTCTTATCACCCTTCTTGATAAGGGCTTTATTCCGGTTGTTTCAACTGTAGCTCTTGGAGAAGACGGCGACAATGCCCGCTACAATATCAATGCCGATACGGCTGCGGCAAAAATCGCAGTTGCCCTTCACGCAGAAAAGTTCGTACAGCTTACAAATGTTGCGGGAATTCTGCGTAACATAGACGACCCTAGCACACTTATCAAGAGAATTGAAAGAACAGCTATTGGTTCCCTTAAGGCAACCGGCGTTATCGGCGGCGGTATGATTCCAAAAATTGAATGCTGCGAAATCGCTCTTAAAGGCGGAGTTCCACGCACTCACATTATCGACGGCCGCGTTCCACATTCTCTGCTTATTGAAATGTTCTCAGACCGCGGAATTGGTACAATGATTTACTAATAAGGTAAAATGACAAACGACAAACCCGTCATCATAAGAAATAACTCCATAGACTGCTGGAAATTCATAGCGGCTATTGGAGTTATTTTTGTTCATGTCCCTTTTGATGGCCCTCTGGGGCATATCTGTACTTCCATAGGAATCTGCGGCGTAGCCTTCTTTTATCTGATAAGTGGCTATGCCTGTTACGGCGACAAAGACGAAACCTGTCCTAAAATCAAAAAACGTTTTATACGTAACGGGCTGATTACTCTTCTTACTGTCGTAATTTATTTTATTTTCTGCGTCATCCAGAAAAAACAGAATCACGAATATAACTGGTGGATACGACAATTCCGCCAGCTGCAAACCTGGCTCCGTATGCTTTTCCTGGGCGACTTTGAAATGATGTATGGAAGCGCCTTATGGTTTATGATTGCCCTCCTCTGGGGCTATGTGATCTTTTATTTTATTGTCCGCTTTAATCTAAAGAAAGCAGTTTACATCGCCTGCCCGCTTTTTATGATAATCCGCTTTATTGTTGATTTTTATGTAAACTCTTTTAATGCAAGCTGGCACTTAAGCGCAAATCTTATTGTAGGGGCTCTGCCAATGATGCTACTAGGCTATCTGATTGCAGATAAAAAAGAAAAGCTTATGGCCCTACCGGATTTTGCGGTAATTCTTTCCTGTCTGATTCTGGCAGCGGGTATGTTTCTTTCGGTAAATTTCAGAATCGGGAAAATTGATATTTCTCCGGTTTTCAAGGCCTTCTGTGCTGCCAGCATTTTTCTACTTTGTCTGAAAAGACCTTCGCCCCGCTTTATAAGTCTGCCTGCAAAACTTGGCCGGGAAGATTCACTCTACATTTATTTATTTCATTTTCTTATAATTGTAATTCTGGATGAAATCCTTGAGCCAGTACAGATTTTCGGGCACCGCTTTTTCTGTCCTCTTACACTGGCTGTAATTATTGTTTCGGTAATTACCGCCAGAATCATTTCGATAACTGTTACTCTTATTAAGAGACTTGTGCTTTTTATTTCGAAAACCTTACAAGCTTATCGGCAAGAGTCTTAGCTTCATTTTCGTCGTGGGTTACCATGATGGCGGTGAAGCCCATGCTTTTCTGCCATTCGCGCAACTGCTGGGCAAGGCGGCGACGCAGGTCTGGATCCAGAGCGGAAAGAGGCTCATCTAACAATACAAGTTTCGGCTCTGTAATAAGGGTGCGGGCAAGTGCCACTCTCTGGCGCTCTCCCCCGCTGAGGGTCTGCGGCATGCGGGCTTCAAAGCCTTCAAGTCCGAATTCCGGAAGAAAGGCAGCGGCCCGGGCCAGTGCTTCTTTCTTCTTCATTCCCTGAGACACAAGTCCGTAGGCAACATTGTTTACTACGTTCATGTGATTAAATAAAGCACCGCTTTGAAAAACCATACCAACACCACGAGCGCGGGGTGGAAGCTTTTCTATACGCTGTCCATCCAGTTCAATTTCGAGTTTTGCTTCGTAGTCCGGGTCGTTTTTTTCAAGCCCGCTGATTATATTGAGCACGGTAGATTTTCCGCAGCCACTTGGCCCCAAGAGACAGGTCATAGTTCCTTTTTCGCACTCAAGAGAAAAATCTACTGTTACACTTTCCCAGGTTTTGTGAATATTTTTTACATAAAAATAACTCATCTTTTTCCAAGTCCAAATACAATCATACTTATGGCGGCAACAATTCCGCCGCAGGCACAAGCCTGGCTAAATCGATATGCACCCGCAAGCTTATAGGTATAGAGGGCAAGGGTGTCAAAATTTCTTATGGAAAGAACTAGTGGCATTGTCGCATCGCCAAGGCTTATAGCAAAGCAATAGGCGAAGGCTGATATCAATAATGGCCGGCAGGCCGGGAGATAAATTCTGATTACGCTGTCAAAACTACCGGCAGACAAAAGCCTTGCCGCAGCATCCGTCTCATAATCAATTCTATTTATTCCGTTTTGAATCTGCCGGTAAGCGACTGGCCACCACAGAGCCGTCTGCAGCGCAACGAGCAGAACCGGACTTCCCTGGCGGAAAATCATAGTAGCGCACCAGGCTATTACCACAGACGAAATCGCCATAGGAAGCACCGGCAGGGTCTGTAAAATCACCGAGTGCTGGCGGCGGCAAAGCTTCACCGCCACCGAATAAGCAAAGCCCAGCAGGGTGCAGGCCGCGCCAGTCGCCAGCCCGCAAATCACCGAGTTCCCCGCCGCCTTCCAGAAGCCTCTTGCCCCCAGAAGTTTACCAAGCTCCCCCGCTCCGCTTACGAAAACCGAGCCCAGAGGGCAAAGCAAAAATATCAGAAGTAAAAAAAGCAGGGGCGAAAAAAGAGCCGCATCCCCGCCAATCCTGCGCCGCATCAAAGGCACGTAATTATGGCCACTCGAGGTAGTCTGACTTTTTCTTGCCGCAAAGCTGTAAGCCAGCACAATGCCAAAGGCTGTCACTGTCTCAAGGATTGCAAGTCTTGCGCCCGCTCCCAGGTCCAGAGTCGTCCTTACCAAATGGTAAATCTCTACCTCGAGAGTAGAACGGCCAGGTGGAGAAAAAAGGAGAACAATCATAAAGCTGAAGTAGCAGAAAAGAAAGACCGGAATGCAGGCAGCGCCAATAGCACCCGAAAGCTGACGCAGGGTAACAGTCCGCAAAACACGTGCCTCGCCGGCTCCCAGCAGCCTTGCCGCATTTTCCTGCTCACGGGGCAGGCGTTCCCAGGCATCACTTACAATTCCGATAATCATTGGCACATTGTAAAAGCCCTGGGCAATCACAATGCCCGCTGTACTGTAAAGGAATGAGAACTCCGTTCCAAGAAGGCGGTTCACAGCCCCGTTCATTCCCCAGAAGCTGACGTAGCCCAGTGCCACAATAAGAGGCGGCACGCACAGGGGAACCGCGGAAAGCGAGAGCAGAAAACGGCGCCCCGGAAAAGTACGGCGGGCGGTGAAGTAAGCCATAGGCAGGCCCACAGCCGCCGCCACCAGCGTAGAGAAAAGCGCAATTTCCAGGGTGTAAAAATAGATTTTTAACATGGACGTACGCCGTCTCCGGTGGTTGAGTGACACGAAGTGTCGTATCGAAACCACCGAAGAACTCATACAGTGGTTTCGATACGGCCTGCGGCCTACTCAACCACCGTATATTACGTTTATTTTATAATCTTCGGCATCTCAATAGAGTCGTAGCAGGCCGGCAGCTTTACGTCTTTGTTTGCCGGATACATCCACTGAGTTGTCGGAATCACATTCTGTGCATCTTCACTGATAAGGAACTCAATAAACTTCTTTGCCCCCTCAGGATTCTTAGCACCCTTAACAAGGCCGGCACCTTCAACCTGCATAACGTGACCATCAGTAAAGCTCAAGGCCTTAAACTGGTCGCCCTCGCCATACTCAATATGATATGCAGGACTAGTTGTATAGCTGATTACCAGAGGAGCCTCGCCGTCAGTAAACATTCCGTAGCCAACGCTCCAGCCTGGCGCCATAGTCAAAATAGAAGGCTGCAGACGTTTCATAAAGTCAGCTGCCTTTTTACCGTAAACAGTATTAACCCAGGTTTCAAAACCGAGGCCAGGAGTACTTGTGCGGGCATCCATAAGAATCAGTTTCTTTTTGTAAATGTCTTTTGTAAGATCTTCAAGACAAGTCGGAGCCGGAACACTAGATTTTGAATTCCAGATAATAGCAAATGGGCTGTAATCATAAGGAGTCATAAGCCACTTGCCTCCGAGAGCCTCTTCCAGCCCTTCGCCAATCACGTTAGCATTAGCAGGCTTAAAGCTTTCGAATACGCCGCTCTTTGCAGCCTTGTCTGTAAGGTTGTTATCAAGGCCTAACAAAACATCAGCATAAGGATCTTTCTTTTCGAGCAGTGCCTTTGAAAGAATCTGAACGCCGTCGCCGCAGTCGATGAAGGTTACTTTGATGCCAGTCTTTTCTTCAAAGCGCTTTGCAATTTCAGGACCGCTGCCCCATTCACCGCAGAAAGAATCGTAAGTGTAAACGATTACTTCATTAAGACGAGCTGCGTCAACTTTTGTAGATTTTTTGCCCTTCGCATAGAGAGAGCAAACCATAAGAATTGATAAAACGATAAGGATATGAACTTTTTTCATACCTACCTCCGCCGGTATTATCCGGATCAGGTTCTAAGGGTATAATCTCAGGTTATCGCGGCAACGCCGAAAAATAACCACCCCTGGTACAGTGATTGGACTGTATTTTTAATTCAGATTAAGCTACAGATATTTACGAATTGCGTCAAGCAGTTCCGAGTACTCTGTGAATGCAGGATACTGAGGATACTCTTTAATGATTTTTTCTGTAGAACGGAAGAGGAAGCCTGCCTTAGAAGCTTCAATCATACCAAGGTCATTAAAGCTGTCGCCAGAAGCAATAGTTTCAAAACCGATAGACTGAAGAGCCTTTACAGTTGTGAGCTTGCTCTTGTCGCAGCGCATCTTGTAGCCGGTAATTTCGCCGGAATCAGAAACAATCAGTTCATTACAGAAGATTGTAGGCTGGCCAAGCTTCTCCATAAGAGGAGCCGCAAACTGGCTGAAGGTGTCGCTCAGAATAATAGTCTGGCAGCAGGAACGCAATTCATCGAGGAATTTTTTTGCACCCGGAAGCGGGTCAATTTTCTTGATTGTATCCTGAATCTCTTTAAGTCCAAGTCCGTGTTCTTTGAGAATGGCAATACGGTATTTCATCAGCTTGTCATAATCAGGCTCGTCGCGGGTTGTGCGGCGTAATTCAGGAATTCCAACAGTATCAGCAAAAGCAATCCAAATTTCCGGAACCAGAACACCTTCAAGGTCAAGACAGGTAATAATCATTTTTTCTTCCTCGTGTATTTTATTATAGTAAGTAAAATACCTTATTTATTAAAATATATCAAGAAAGGCCGGAGCGAAGAATGACAGATGGCTTATTTCTTTTTAATAACAATATCATCAATGTAAACATCGCCATTCGTAATGTCATTTTCTGATTTAATCTCAAAGACAATTCCTTCAAAGCGGGACCAGTCAAATTTGCCCTGTGGATCAAACCATTGGTTTACCTTAGGAGACCAGGCACCGCTTTCCTTGAATTTTGAAACTGGAATTACAACTGTTACCCATTGGTCTGTCTTATAATCAGAAGCTTTTACCGTATATGTATTTTGCCATGGCGGTAGTTCTGAACCTTCGTCTGTATCATTAAGATGAAGGTCAAGTTTTTGATTTTTATCTGTAAATTTCACAGAAAAACTAATGCAAAGAGCTTCTCTGTTTGCTGCAAAAGCCGAGATAATCTTTTTTGGAGGGAAAAATACGGTTCCGCTTTGACCAGTATATTTTGCTTTCAGGCAGTAACCATGTAAATCATCTTCATTAATTAATTCTATATTTCCAAATTGATTAAAGCTTATATTTTTTCCGTAAATTCCATCGAAAACAATATATTGTTTTTGAGGAAAGCTGTTTAAAGTAGTGTTTGCTACAGAATCTGCATCCGGCATAGAAAAGCCGTAGGATTCTACAAGTTCTTTATTAATATCATCAGGGAAAATACAACCGGCTTCTTCTATTCCTGTATCGCCGAAATCAAGAAATCCACAGCCGTAATCAAGACCCCAGGTGCAGTAAGGAATATTATATTCTTTCAGTGTATCACTTACAGCTTTATTCCATGCTGCCCTGTAAGAAAGTCTGGTTGTAACGCCTGACCCGATTTCACCGCAGAAGAGTCTGACCTTATTTTTCTTAGCCCAGGCAACGGCTTTTTTTATTCTGTCATTTATAAATTTTACATTTCCTTCTTTTGGATAGGTCTGTAACCCCCAGTAAAACCAGGAGCCTGTTTTTTCTTCTATTTTTAAGAGCTCTTCCCAGGATTCTACAGTTTTTCCCTGATACTTTGGAAGCTTGTTTTTATCATAAGGAAATGCTAAATCCAGCAGATTACGAGAGCCTTCACCTGCAATGTCATCGCCCTGATGACAGAAGACCGCAGGCTCGTAGAAATGAATTGTATAAATAAGATTAGGATCTTTATAAGGCTTTAGTTTTAAAAGATCATCAATAGCAGAAAAGTTTTGAGGTGATACGATAATCGCATGCTTTGTATCATAAGTTCGGATTAAATCAATCATTCTCTGCTGAATCTTGTTCCAGTCAGAACCTGTCCTGAAACCCGGTTCATTTTGAATTTCATAAATTATGTATTCGCTTCTATCTTTATAGCGTGGTGCAAGCTGAGACCACAGGCTTGTCAGATGTTCTTCAATCACCTTTGGTGTAGTGGTATCTAAATCCCAACGAGTACCAAATGAATCGTTATCTATAATAAGATAAATCTGATGTTTTTCTGCCAGATCGCAGACTTCGTCGAGTTTTTTCAGGACTTCTTCTCTTATTTTACCGGTATCTTCAGGTTCCATCTGATAACCAAAGGAAGTTACAAGTCTTATTACATCAATGCCCATGCTTTTCATACAGACAAAATCGGCTTCGTCATATCTATACATATCAGGCAATTTACTTGAATCCCAGGTTGTAAAATAATCACGCAGATTTACGCCTTTTGTAAAGGGCAGACTGTTCTGGGCAAAAGCAAGCCCCGTCAGCAAAAGAAGGAAAGCTATAAGCCACACATGCTTCTGTCTAGTGATTTTCATAGAAACCTCCAATGCTTTTATTATAACATTAAAAACGCAAATTCCAAAGAATCTTCTTTATTATTCCAATATCGTAAGACCTTTTTCATTGCTCCAGATGAAAATTTAGCAGAACAGTCCATTAACTGACAAACTTTTCAGAAAGTGGTAAAATCAATTTATGCCTCAAAAAAAGACAGCTAAAAGAACTTCAAAAGGGACAAAGCGCAGCAGCAGACGCTCATCAAAAAAGCCTAAGGTTTATATTCCGGCTTACAAGGCAATTATTCTTTGTGCTTCCATCATCACAATCTGTATGGGGCTGCTGCTTTTTACTACTCTTAAAGAAAATAACAAAAAACTTCCCGATGCCGTAATTGAAAGATATAAAGAAGAAATTATTGATTCAAAAAAGCAGGAAGAAGAGGTAAAAGAATCTTCAAAGAAAGCTGAAACTGCAAAAAAGTCTGAGGACACAAAAAAGTCAGCATCTGCAAAATCAAGCGAAGCAAGAAAACAATCAGACTCTTCAAAAAAAGCCGAAGCTCCAAAATCAGAAACAAAAAAGACAGAGACACAAAAACAGGAAACTCAAAAGAAAACTGAGGCTCCACAAAAAATCGAAACTCCACAGGTAAAGGAAGAAAAAAAGCCTGCAGAAACAAAAGAGGCTGCTACGGCCACGACCACAAAGCCACAACCTGAGAAGAAATCAAAATACAATTTTCCGGCCGCCAGAAACGGCGCCCAGTTGATTTTTGTATTTGATGACGGAGGTCAGAATCTTTCTCACCTTGCGCCATTCTTAAAGCTGCCCTTCCCTATAACAGTTGCGGTACTTCCTCAGATTGCCCACTCGAAAGAAAGTGCTGCCCAGGTACGCGCTTCCGGCAACGAAGTAATTCTTCATCAGCCTATGCAGTCTGTAAACGCAAGTGTGAATCCGGGGCCTGGAGCCATCAAGCCGGACATGACAGAAGACCAGATAAAATCCCTGCTTTTCCAGAATATAACAGAGATTGGGCCGATTGCAGGAATGAATAATCATGAAGGTTCGGGCATTACAGCCGATGCAGAGAAGATGGCAACAGTTCTGCAGTTTGCATCCCAGGAAGGAATATACTTCCTCGACAGCCGTACAAATGTTGAAACGAAGGTTCCCTATGTTGCGCGAGAGCTTGGCTATTCTTACTATGAACGCAACATCTTTTTAGACAACGAAAAGACAAAAGAAAACGCCCTCAAAGAGCTTAAAAAAGGCCTTGACCTTGCAAATAAAAATGGAAGCGTTATAATGATAGGCCATATCTGGAGTGCAGACTTTTTACCGGCATTTTTGCAGGAAGTTTACCCGGAACTTAAGGCTCAGGGATATACATTCAGCACGGTAAGCAAAAGTAAAGCAAAGAAGAACTAGATTGTTGTCACCCTGAACTTGTTTCAGGGTCTATATATGAGATGCTGAAACAAGTTCAGCATGACAGAACTGTTGGAGTTATAATGAAGGTTTTAGGCATAGAAAGCAGCTGCGATGAAACAGCCTGCGCAATCGTTGAAGACGGAAGAAATATTTTAAGCAACGTTGTTGCAACTCAGATTCCTTTTCACAAAATTTACAAGGGCGTTGTTCCGGAAATTGCAAGCCGCAAACACGCCGAATGGATTTTGCCGGTTGTACGCCAGGCCCTCAAAGAAGCAAACATGACTCTGGACCAAGTTGATGCAATAGCCGCAACTAACAGACCAGGTCTCATGGGCTCCCTTCTCGTTGGCTTTACCTTTGGGAAAACTCTTGCCTGGGCAACCAACAAGCCTTTTATCGCAATCAATCATATGCTGGGACACCTTTATGCAGCCCAGCTGCAGACTCCGGTTGAATACCCATTTCTGGGACTTCTCGTCAGCGGCGGCCACTCTATTATCTGTAAAGTAAATGGTTTTGATGACCTTGAAATCTTAGGAACTACTGTAGATGACTCTGTAGGTGAAGCCTTTGATAAAGTTGCAAAGTTCTACGGACTGGGCTACCCTGGAGGAGTTATCATTGATAACCTTGCTAAACAGGGCGACCCGAAAGCAGCTAAGTTCCCGGTTCCAAAGCTTGATGAAAATGAACACAAATATGATGTTTCTTTCTCAGGTCTTAAGACTGCAGTAATTCACCAGTGTGATTTATTCTGGCAGCCGGGCTACGAGCATAGTACAGAAAACATGTGCGCCGCCTTCCAGGAAACCGCAATCAAAACTCTGGTTGGAAAATTACTGAAAGCCGCAGACGACACCGGCCTCAAAACAGTAGTCTGTGGCGGCGGCGTCGCTGCCAATTCCCGCCTCCGCGCAATGTTAGCCGAGCGCGCCGATCTCAACTGCATTTTCCCTCCACTCAAGCTTTGCGGCGACAACGGAGCCATGATTGCGGGAGTTGCCTACCACTTCCTGCAGCGCGGCGACCGCAGCGACATGAACACAGTAACCTGTGCAAGAATTCCCCAGTTCAAGCGCGGCCTCGAACAGGTACGCCACGGCCAGGGCAAGCAGCACGAATAAGTAGTTTTTCCGATAAAAACTTATCCTCATAAGTTGTATAACTTAATCCATGAAAATAATTTTCTCTAAATGCTCCAAAATCTTATACGCGGAAGTATTTTTCATTTTTATATTTTCTACAGTCAGTTGTACAAAAAAGGAGAGCATAATGAATCAGCCAATAACAACAGAAGAATCGAATCCTCTCGCACAGAGATTTATGCAGTCTCAGGAAGCCCAGAAAAATCAGGAAACAAATACAGAGCCTTCAACAAACGGCCTCGGAATCTCAGATACAAAATATGAAGAAATAATCAAAAAGAGCCTTGTAACAAAAGGCAATAATTATCTGATAAAACAGGTACTGGCAAAAATGCGGGCCGGAGACGAGGTTGTCATAAGCGCTATCGGCGGTTCAGTTACAGAAGGCGCAGGTCCGGCAAAATACACCGAGGGCTACGCCTATCAGTTCCGCGATATGTTCATAGAAAAATATGCAGCCGATAAATCAAAGGTAAAGTTTGTTCCGGCAGGCATAGGCGGCACCCCTTCTCCAATGGGCTTAATCCGCTATGAAAAGGACGTAGTAAATGCGGCCGGCCGCAACCCGGACCTCCTTATAATTGAGTTTGCAGTAAACGACTGGCTGGAATGTTCAAAAACCCGCGCCATGGAAAGACTTGTCCGCACTGCCCTCGAAAATGACACTGCCGTAATCATGCTTTATGCCGCCGCAACCTACCAGAATCAGCAGGGTCAGATTTCTCCTGTAGCTGATTTTTACAAGCTTCCTCAGGTCAGCATCAGTAATGGCCTCGCAGGTTCGGGCATTAATCAGGAAAAGGATTCTAAGATTTATTATTCAGATTATGTACATCCTGTAAAAAACGGCCACACCTACATGGCCCGCTGTCTTATGAATCTTATTGATGAAATTGATGCCTGCTCCACAGATTCAAAATATCAGCTTCCATCCGGCTACAAAAACGAAAATCCTTTTGAAAACTTTACAACAGTCTATTCGGATACCCAGGACAAAAACCTTTCAATTGCTGCAGGCGGCTTTACTCAGAAAGATACAGAGATTCAGGCCTACCTGCACGGCGGAAAATGCTTCCCTGAAAACTGGAAAAATGACGGTTCTTATTCCGAGGCCTTCAAAATGGAACTCACTTGCAAAAGCCTGATTATGATTTACAAAAACGCAAACAATGACGGCTTTGGAAAATACGAGGTCTATGTAGACGGAAAGCTGCAGAATACCTATGCCGGCCACGAAGAAGGCGGCTGGAACAACTGTATGATCGTAATGATTATAGATGAAGCAGTTTCTGCTAAACACACTGTAGAAATCAAACCGGCAGCCGGAGAAGAAGGTAAAGCCTTTACGATTCTTGCTTTCGGCTATTCAAAATAATTACTCTGCTTGCAGAAGATAATAAAGTTTTATAATATTGTGTTATGAGAACTATATTATCAGCTAAAGCTAAAAAGATTATTAAAATTGCAGTAACAAGTCTTATCCTACTTGTTATTGCCTCACTCTGGGCTGGCACACTGATTGCCTATGATGCAAACTTCAATCAGCGTTTTACTTCCTATGAACCTAAAATGCTCTATCTTAGTGATTACGACGGATTAAATCGTACTCAATATCAATTTACTTCAAATAAAAAGCAGAAGCTCACAGGCTACCTCTACACTTCAGAAAACGCAGCGGCTGGCCAGAACTCAAATGCAGCAAAAGGAATTATTGTTTTTGCACACGGCTTCGGAGGCGGAGGACATAACTCCTATATGGACATTATTGACTTCTTTGCCCGTCACAATTATCTGGTCTTTGCTTATGATGCCACAGGAAACGATGAAAGCGAAGGACTTGGGAGAAAAAATGCCGTTGGCGGAATGCCCCAGGGGGTAATTGATCTTGATTACGCAATCAGCTTTGTAGAAAAAAGCGGCAGCTTTCCAGAGCTTCCTCTCTACCTTTGCGGTCACAGCTGGGGCGGCTACAGTGTTGTCAATGCTCTCAACTATCATCCGGAAGTAAAAGCTGTAGCAGAAGTTGCGGGCTTTGAATCCTCTGCCAGAATGTTTATTGCTGGCGGTAAACAAATGGCTGGCAGCGCCGTTTATACCTTCATGCCTTTTTTCTTTCTTCACGAAATCCGAAAGTATGGAAAATATAATTTCAGCACAGGCGTAAAAGGAATCCGTAAAAGCAATGCCCGGGTTATGATTATCCACGGAAAGCAGGACACCACAGTACCTCTTGAATACGGCTATTCTGTTTATTACAAAAACTTCAATAATAATCCGCGGGTCAAATTTGCCTTATATGAAGAGGCGGGACACTCCAACATTCTGCGCTCACAAGCAGGAAATGATTACATAAAATCTTTCAATGCAGAATTTGATACATGGCTGACTACTCTTGATTATGATTACAAGGCGAAAGAAAACATAGAACGATTCACAAAAGATAAATCAGATTATATTCATAAAAATCTGAACCGCGAGATTTATTGCCATACCGTAAACGAGGAACTTCTTTCTAAGATTCTTGCTTTTTATGAAGAAAACTAAATATGAACAATACAGATAAAAGCATTCCAAATTACAATTCTCTCGCCGGGGCACTGGTTGACCTTTTTGGTAATTCAGTTGCCATCAGCCAGACAGACAGGCTTTCCGGCGGTGACATTAACAAGGCCTACGGTCTTACGCTGAATACCGGCGACCATGTTTTTATGAAGGCAAATGCAAAAAGCAATGCAGCCTTTTTTACAGCAGAGGCGGCCGGGCTCCAGGCAATTGCTGCCACTCAAACAATCGGGACTCCGAAAATTCTCTGCACGGGAACTGATGACGGCGAAGATGTCGGTTACTCATTTCTTCTTTTAGGATTTATAAAAAGCGCTGGTAAAAGAAAAGATTACTGGGAAACTTTTGCGAGGGAACTGGCAGCCCTGCACAAGGCAGATACAAGAAAACTTACGGTGGTTGAGCCCGTCGAAACCACCTGCATGTTCGGCTTTCATCAGGATAACTTCATTGGTGCCGGCCAGCAGAAAAATACCCCGGCTTCAAAATGGATAGATTTTTACCGGGACTGCCGGCTTGCGCCTCAATTCCAGAGGGCAGACTCTTACTTTACGGCAGAAGACCGGGCAAAAATCACAAAGCTTTTAGACAGACTCGAAGACTTTCTTATTGAACCGGAAGCCCCTTCCCTTTTGCACGGCGACCTCTGGAGCGGCAACGTAATGTGAGGTCCGGACGGAAAGGCCATGCTGATTGACCCAGCCTGCTATGTGGGGCACCGCGAAGCAGACCTCGCAATGACAGAACTCTTTGGAGGCTTTCCTCCTGAATTCTATGATGCCTACCGCGAAGCCGCTCCCCTGCAGCCGGGCTACGAAGACAGACGTGACCTTTACAACCTCTATCAGCTGCTCAATCACTTAAATCTTTTTGGCCCGACATACCTCGGCCCGGTTTTAAGTATTGTCAGTGAATACGTTTAGAACTTAATAACCTTTGGAGCTGCGCTGAAGCTGCTTATTGTTGCAGTTGCATTTTTGAAGTAAAGCACTTCAGTATTATCATCATCAGGAGAATACATAGCCTTCAAATCAGGATAATGCTCCAGCATATCAACCTTTGGCTCACGGCGGTCATCGCGAACAAGTTCTCCAGCCAGACGAAGCCAGCTTCCGGTTGAACCGTCAAAACAGCAAAGCTCAACCTTAGGATTTTTCTGAATCTGCTTAGAAACATCCTTGCTTTTTCCTGTCTGAATATAAAGCTTATCTTCGAAAATATTGATTGTACCGAATGGTCTGTTACGTGGCTGGCCATCTGCATCAACTGTAGCTAAATAGTAAGTTCCACACTTTTTAATAAAATCATATACTTCTTTCATTTTTCACCTCAAAGATATTATACAGCAAAAATCCCCCCCTTGACACTTTTTTTTCATATCAGTAAATTAAATTCAAATGAAAAACATCACTTACGCATACTATTATTACTGGTATTCTCACAAGACTTGCAGAGTTCTGGCAAAGTAGATGCTGATGTATATAAATCGGTAATTTCAAGGAACTCTGAAAAAGAGTTCCTTTTTTTTTGCTGTGCACGGCAGTGAAGGAACTCGATTACGAGGAGTCCTGCCGGACAAATTACCGTGATATACAAGTTCGTCAAGGCACGCTTCGCTCAAGGCCTTGACAAACTTGTTTAATGGCTTTCTTTAAGGAGGATAAAGCACATTATGATTATTACACTTAAACACGGAACAACAGATCAGCAGATGGAAGAGTTCATCGACTCATGGAAGCAGAAAGGCTTCGGAGTTCATGTATCAAAAGGTGAAAACCTCACCATCCTCGGACTTCTCGGCGACACAAGCTCACTCGACACAGAAATGGTCAGCGCAAATCCTTTTGTCGACACAGTTCAGCGCGTATCTGCTCCATATAAAATGGCAAGCCGCACCTTCCATCCGGAAAACTCAGTAATCAAGGTTGGAAACACAAGCTTTGGTAACGGCGAGATTCCTGTAATTGCAGGACCTTGTTCAGTGGAAACTGAAGAACAGGTTATTTCTATTGCTAAAGACGTAAAAGCTGCAGGAGCAAAACTTCTCCGCGGTGGTGCTTTTAAGCCTCGCACTTCCCCATACAGCTTCCAGGGCCTTGGCGAAAAGGGACTTCAGTTCCTCGTAGCTGCTAAAAAAGAAACAGGCCTTCCAATCGTAACAGAGCTTATGGATATCCGCCAGCTCAAATACTTTGACGACGTAGATGTAATTCAGATTGGCGCCCGCAACATGCAGAACTTTGACCTTCTTAAGGAAATGGGAAAAACAAGAAAGCCAATTCTTTTGAAGCGCGGTATGGCTGCAACTGTAAAAGAGCTTTTGATGTCTGCTGAATACATTATGGCAAGCGGAAACGAAAACGTAATTTTGTGTGAACGCGGTGTCCGCACTTTTGATAACTACACAAGAAACTGTCTGGACGTAAGCATTGTTCCTTACCTTCACAAGGTAAGCCACCTCCCAATCATCATTGACCCAAGCCATGCCTGCGGTCAGCGCTGGATGGTTCCGGAACTTGCAAAGGCAGCTGTAGCATGTAATACAGACGGACTTATCATCGAAGTTCACAACAATCCGGAAAAAGCACTCTGCGACGGCGAGCAGTCTCTCCACCCTACAGAGTTTGCTTCACTTATGAAGATTCTTCCACAGATTGCCGCAATCAACGGACGCCAGATATGATTTACGCAATCATAGGCTTAGGAATCATGGGCGGTTCTGTCGCTAAGGCAATCCGCTCAAACATTATCGGACACGATGATCCGGACGGAAAAATCCTTGCCCTGGACAAAAATGCCCAGTCGCTTTCTGATGCCCTCGCTTCGGGAACCATAGACCGCGCCTTTTCACCAGACGAAACAAAGGAAATGCTCTCCCAGGCAGACATGATTTTTGTCTGCCTCTACCCTGCTGCAACTCTGGATTTTTTCCGCCAGCACAAAAATGATTATAAAGACGGAGCCATCATCACCGATATCAGTGGTGTAAAGCACGACCTGGCTGCAGCCCTGAACAAGGACGAAATCCGTCCGACAAACGCCCACCTGATTTTAGGCCATCCTATGGCAGGCGGTGAAAAAGAAGGCTTTGCAGCATCCCGGGGTGAATACTTTTTGAATCACAATTATATTCTGATTAAACCGGCCGATGGATATGAAAACGAAGCTGCCGTTGAAAAGTTCCGTAAGATTATCCGTGGCATGGGCTTTTCCCGCATTACAGAAGTTGATGCTGATACCCACGACAACAAGATTGGCTTTACCTCTCAGCTTTGTCACGTTGTAGCAAGCGCCATGGTAGAAAGTGCAGGAGATCCTGAAATCACCAGTTTTGGCGGAGGCTCTTTCGAAGACCTTACCCGCATTGCCATGATTAACGCACCTCTTTGGACTGAACTCTTCC
>JAEEGJ010016292.1_pt1 | contig 17099 bp, 12 predicted proteins | sample 8958761 | NCBI WGS metagenome assembly JAEEGJ01 (sample SAMN16246546, study PRJNA631951) | gut metagenome | biome: gut microbiome; feature: rumen; material: RS-attached | host: Bos | place: Iran: Karaj | collected 2018-10 | reverse complement strand
AACCGCCACATTGGCGTGCCGAAGAAGGACCCGAACGCCGCTCCGGCTGTCGACACCAAGAACATGAAGGCTGGCGCAGCAAGCACCTACCGTATCGCTCTTGGCAACCAGAGCTGGGACGTCCAAGTTCAGACCCTCAGCAAGTAAGCTTTCGCGGAAGTCTAACGACTTCGCCCAAGCCCAAGGCTTTAAAAAGGGCTTCGAGCATTTGCTCGAAGCCCTTTTTGTTTGTACGTAAAGCATTCATAAAAACGCAGAAAGGGTTTCAAGACATTCCGAAGCCCTTATTAAGGATCTATATGAACAAAAATCTATCCACGTCGTAAAAATCAGAAAGCATCAAAAGCTGAACGTCTTGCCAAAGTTCACGCCATAACCGACCTTTTCAGCAGCGAAAATGCCTCCATGAAAGCCCGACGGATGGAAGTAATTCAACATGAGCCCGACATTCAATGTCTTCAGCCACATGACGTCTGCATCAAAAGCGACCACGCCATACGCTCCAAGCCTTGCACCAATGCGGGCCGAAGAATAAATCTTTACGCCATACCCTTCGTCGTCATTTTCTGCAAAACTCTTCCCGAGATAGTCGCGAACATCGTCAAAGTCGCCACCACCTTCGAAAAGTTGAACACCAGCACCAACGCCCAATATCACAGGACCTATGTCAAATTCCGCACCAACAGACATGCGCTCCTGCAAATTCCAGAACGAATATTTCTTCCGTCCTTCCGAAGTTTCAAGCCACGCATTGTAACCGTCATTGCATTTCCCAGCTTCGGAACAATCAAACGACGCATTACCACCTTTACCGCCAAATGCAGCCTGCACATACAGCGGCGAAGTAATTCCAAGCGGTCTGTAGTTCAACGCCACAGAAGCGCCTGCCGAAAATCCATCTTTGACATTCCGGCCAGTCATTTTAGCGCCGCCAAAACCATCAACAGACACCGTTATCGCAGACGAATCCCCATTCACCGCCAAACGCGGCTGGTGCGCGACAATCATTTGCGATGCGCCCATCGAGCTCAAGTGCGGATTTAAGCAGCCACACAAAGACACCATCGTAACAGACAAAAGACTCAAAAGAATCGACTTTTTCATTGAATTCTCCTACTTATTTTGTAATGTACAAGTAATATATCTTAATTCGAACAGCACAACAAGATGCCGCTATTCCAACTTTATGGACTTTATGACACAGCGTTCAGAACCGCCAACAGCCTGCAAATTCAAGCGATGAGCGGATTTAGAGCCATGAGCTGTTACCCTAAAATCAATGATTTCGTCCAAAGGTAAATTTTTACGAACAAATCCATTTTGCAACCAACCGTTTGCAAGATTTGCATCCGTCAGCTTTTTTGAATCAAAATAAGCAAGCGTACGCTGGCAAGTTCCAGGCCAATAATCTACAACCAAATTATGGTAATCATCCATAGAAACCATTTTTCCAAACTCTATATGCATCCCACGTTGTGCTTTATCGAACTTGATTTCAAGACCAGTTCCAAGTTCATCTCCATACGCATTTATGTGAGTTTCTTCATTCCATGGGAAATTGTCATAACGGTTCGGATAAATATTTGCAGAACTAACTTTAGGAGGAACAACCTCATTGCTGCGCGTATTTAGCACCAATTGCGCATTTGACATGGTCACATCAGCCCCATCTGAATTCAACACCAAACGGAACCAACGCATTCCATTCAGCGCGCCCTCATTTGCGGGCAATCGCCAACGCAACGTGTGCACCATTCCATCAAGCGGAACAGAAACTTCATTCAGTTGCAAGCGACCCGAGCACCCTTTTGTACGGCAGACAAGAAGTTCCGCTTTCATCCAATTTCCTTTTGTTTTATCCACCTTGACATCCACCTCAAAAGACGTATTCGCTAAAAAATCCCCGCCATAATTCCACGTTGCCACCTGATTCCAGCCTGCAGGCAAATTAAATTTCACATCAGAACTTTTTTCCGTCGCTGCAGCATTATAATCATAGCGAGCATACGCAAACGGAATAGATTGAACAACTCCAGCATTGCGAATAATATCAGGCATTTTGTCATTATCCATACACTTCGTATCTGGCGAAAAATACCCGATTAACTTGGGATTTCTGAACTGTCCTAAACGATAATCGTAGTCGTACTTCGCGACCTCACATAAAATACGCCACATATCCACTTGCATACCGCTCAAAACAAGCGAATTCAAGGTATCATTTTCAAAAGGCATTTCAATATGGCGACCACTGATTGCTTCGGCATAACGCGGGTGCGTCGGATCCACAGCAAATGCCGCTGTAGCCGTACTTTTCGCTTCAGGATTTTCAAACGGGAATCCGACATAAGATTGAGTAAAGCCGCAATCCGAGCGAATCGCTAAATCCCCATTGCATTTCATATCCATGGCGCTCGCCGTCGGGATAAATGTACTGCGGTCCTGAACTAATTCATCCCGTCCCCACGATGTATTGATATCGACATCCCAAAAGAGCACTTCATAAGTCATTCCATTAGGCATCGCATCATAAAATCCCTGACGAAGAGACTGATAAATCGTAGCAGCAAATGGATACGTAGACCCCTGAATAAAATCATAACGGGACGTTCCCACATAATCTTCCAAATCAGCATCATCCGTCGTTTCTTTTTTACGATTGCGAGCAACAGTTCCGTTATTATCCGAATATTGCATATGGCTCACAGCCGAACCCAATGTAAATGGTCCCTTTTCGGCATGACGTTCCAAATGATAATAATCATTCTTGTGTACAGGATCACGACCTTTCAACTGTCCTTGCGCAACAAGCACCGTGGGGAATTTCTTGTATTCAGCCGCATAACGATAATCGTCATAGAGGAATCTACCTCGAGTATTCGCTTCCGACGTGCAAGACTTCTCACACTTATTTTCATAGACCAAAAGATCCGCAGCTCCTTTTGCCAGCAGCATATCCTTAAACATCTCCGCAGCAGAAGAACCGCCCTTATTACTCCAGAACGCAACCGTATTGAAAAGGCCCATCGGCATTACTGCCCCCTGATGTGGCGAATCTAGGGATGCAAACAATCGAATCGGGGCATCCGAATCACGGCGATGCGTATCGTACAAGTAAGCGCCATAGCGTCCAATAACGCCACCCTGGCTTATCCCCATAACGACAAAGCCATCTTCTTTTGCACCAGGGAACGGAATAAGCTTATTATTGTTCAAGAAAGAAAAAAGTTTATACAACGCTTTTGAGTTTTCTTGAAGCGATGTTCGTACAGTCTCTGTAAATTGCACCAAGACCGGCGTATATCCAAGATTCTTTAGCATCATAGGAAGTCCGACTTGCCGAACTTCACCTTCCAAGTCCGTCAGTGTTTTCTTTTCAACAGGATTCAAGTCTATTCCATCAATAATAAAGAACGGACGTTCTAAATAAATACCCAATTTTGAATTTTCATCTTTCGGGGCATCTATAATGCGAATTCTCACCGACGGCGCAACCCCCGTACACGTTGTTCCAGCACCATCAAGTCCCGTTAAAGCACCAAGAGACTTACCCGTATTTATGCAAAGTTGATCTTTACTATCAAGGAAAAACGTATAGTCTATATGCGCCGCCATAACATTCGTCGCCAAAAGAGCAACAAGAGCAAACCTTAAATAACGCATCATCATTTTACCTCCACAAAGAGTTTCTGTTCAACATTTCGGTCTCCATTTTTCATTTTTACGACAATCACTTGCAATCCTGACGACGGGAATTCAAGTTCCAGCCGTTCATTAGGCTGAATCGCTTTACATGAGCCTGAAACACAAACAGAAATAGAAGGCAACGCCCTTTGCTTTGTCACTATAAAGTACGGGTCTAGCACCAAGCTTACTTTGGAACCTCTCACAAACGAAGTTGGAAGCCCAGCCGTAAGCAAACGAGCGTTAAAGATTTGTTTCGAACCGCAAGCAGAATCCACACACATGCTATACGCATAATCCAAATCGGCAACAAGCAAAGGAATCACCGTATAATCTGAATTTGCAGCAATAGCCTCGGCCTCAAAATAAAGCTGTTTTGGATTTGCCACCACATTTTCGCGAAGTCGATTGCGCACTACAGTGTACAAATTGTCGTACCACGCCAAACGCGACTTTTTAGCCGTCATTTCTGTAGCACGAATGCTATTCACGATTTTCATGTGTTCCAATCCGCTCACAAGAAAATCAGCCCCAGTCTTTGAGATAAGCAATGTTCTCTCTTGTGGAGAATACGCAGCACTATACTCCGATTCCAAAGCAGGCAACAACCGCGCTTCGCGATTCGGAGAACTAGCATCCGTATTGGAAAATTCATATTTCCAAGGGGTTTCATCATCATTGTCCCAAACAACCGATGAAGAAGATTGCCCGCCAGTGCTGTTTTTCGCACAACTAAATTCTACATCGTCAATCAGGAGCGTTGTGTACTGATATCGCGGAACTTGGAAAAGCCCCACCCCCACATTCACAACATCAAAAGCCCCCATCACGCCCAAAGTTGCAAGAGGAATTTCCAGTGAATGCGTTTTATTCGCTGTCAACTCTGCATAATACGCTCCACTTTCCGATGTTGTTCCCTTTAGCCAAATACCAAACTTTGCATTTTGCGTAGACCGCACTTTTATTCGAAGCACGCCTCCATCAACATGCAAAGGAAGTTGCGAAAACGAAAGCAACCCTTTCCAATCGCCTTGCACATTTTTTATGCCAGACAACCGGATATACGGAGGAACCATGTTGCCTAAGTTTCCCCAATTAGCCTTCCATTCCGGCAGTTCAGGGAAAGTTTTCCCCGTTTCTATCATTTGACCATTGTCGTTACCGTCTGAATACAGCACGACGCCCTTACATTCCTCGGCAAAGCCATGGAGTGCACACAACGCACCCAACAAGGCTACGCTCTTAAACATCCTATTAGCCATAGGATTTCCTTTATATTGATTTTAGATAAAAGGCTTATTCAGCCATAATTATAAAAGGAACGATATAGGGAAAAATATAAGTAACGATAAAATAAACCGCCTCGAATCTAATCGAAGCGGTTATTAAACTACAATAATTTTTTGAACGTGTAAAGGGGTTATTTAATTTTTTACGAATTTTCTTTTTTCAGGTGAATAATCAAATCACTAATATAAACATCATCGACGATATTCACAGAATACTCATAAGAACCTGAATAAATTAAATCCAATCGTTTTTCAAACGTTGTAAGACCAAGCCCGCCATTTTTACGACCAGACTTTCTCGGGAAATTCGAATTTTCCGAGTGGAAGTGAATTTCGTTTTCCATCTGCGTTATTGTAATATGCGCAAAGCTTTTACCATTCGGATTCACGCAATGTTTCATCGCATTTTCCATCAGTGGCATCATGAGCAACGGTTCGATCATCACGTTCGGATTTTCAAGTTTTACATTGAATACAAAATCAAAACTTTCATCGAGGCGAAGTTTTTCCAAGTCGGCATATTTTTGCAAGATATCGACATCCTCTTGCAAGGCAATATACTTGTCCTTAACTTGGTACAGCATCATTCTCAATAATTGCGAAAGTTTATTCATAGAACTTTCAGCACGTTTCGGATCAACCTGAATCAACGCCGAAATGTTGTTCAAAGTATTAAAGAGAAAATGCGGACTCAATTGGTTTTTCAAAAAATCAAGTTCATACTGCAATTCAGAACGTTTCTGTTCGCGTAAAACAAAGGCACGCACAATTTGGCGGAACATCACATGGTACAGCACGCAAAGCACACAAACAAACGCAACCAAGATAGTAAACGATATGACAGGCCAAACACCAAAATGACCTTTAACAAAAGAAAAACAATACGAACTAAAGAAATCAGAGATTCCTTCATTGGGGGTACGTTCCACTACAAAGAACGTTACTTCTCTAAAGAACAGTGTCGCCACCACCAATATTGCATTACACACGAAGTAAAGTGCATAGCGTTTTTTAAATACAAGTTGCGGCACCAAAAATCTTTGGTTCAAAATAAAAATGAAAACCGTACTCAGCATGGGCAAATAAAAGCCCACAAGCCCTTTAATGTTTACGCTCATTTTAAACGCATTTGTCGGGTCTAGAATAAGCACCAATGGGTACAAAAGCATGAACAGCCAAACTAAAAACGCTGGCAAAGAGAGCGGAATAGGGAACTGAACCAAGTCGCGTTCGTCTTTCAAGAGCTCACGAAGCCTGTTTTCATTGCGTTCAAAGCCTATTTCTTGTAAAACGGCGAATTTGTTACGAGTTCTTTGGAAAAAGCCATCGCTCTTTTCTGTGTTATTTGTAGAAACATTGTCATTCATACTAAAAAATTTAGTCAAAAACCAGCCTATTTGGACCTTTATGACAATTTCGTGACAAAAATCACGAACTTTTTTAACAAAAACTCAATTTAACTTTTGCACGCACCATTCTAAGTAATGACACAAGGAATTCAAACTGGAGGTAAATTTGATAATGTAAAAATGAGGAGGTCACCATGAAAACCCTTAACAATCACGATCAAAAAGACATTTACATGCAATATCTGAACGACATTTCCCGTTACCCGTTACTCACAAGAGAACAGGAAACGATATTGCTCAAGAAGTCCGCCGAAGGCAACAAGGCAGCCTTGGATATGTTGGTCAACGCCAACCTCCGCTTTGTCGTGAATATCGCCAATCTTTACAAGGGCCGTGGCCTCGATATCATGGAACTCATTAACGAAGGGAACATGGGACTCATTGAAGCCGCCCGCCGTTTTGACCGCTCCCAGAATATCAAGTTTATCAGCTATGCCGTGTGGTGGATCCGTCAGAACATCACCCGCGCCATTTCCGAAAAAGGCCGCATGATCCGCATTAGCGCCGAAAAGGAATTAATGCTTCGCCGCTTCAACCGTCACGCTAAGGATGTTCAGCAGGTCATTGGCGGAACATACACCGTCAACGCCCAGTCGCTCGAAGGCCTTTCCAAGTACAAGGCTAACGAAATCGAAAAGATTCTCATGATGGGTAGCAGCGCAGCATCGCTTGACACCCCGGTCAACGAAGATGGCGACGCAACGCTTGGCGATACCATTTCCGATTCCCAGAGCCGCACCGACGAACTTGCCGATAACAACAACCGTGCAGAAGTGTTCGACAAGGTGATGGACAAGAATCTTTCGAGCCAGGAAAAGGAAATCCTCAAGCTCTATTACGGTTTCAAGATGGATTCCGACCTGAACCTCAAGGAAATCGCTCCGATGGTGGGTCTCTCCAAGGAACGCGTCCGCCAGCTCAAGGAAAACGCCTTGAACAAGCTCCGCGATGCCGACGTCGAACGCCTCCTCTGCGAAGCCGCATAACACTCTTATTGCTCCTAACAAGTTTCATACTCTCTCCTTTCATAAAAAAACCGGCTATTCATAGCCGGTTTTTCCTTATAAGGTGGTGATTTTTTATAGGAAATTGTATCTTTAAAGCATGATGTTTAAATCTTTTTGTTTCCGCTCTGTATTCATGGCAACGCTGTCCGCGCTTTGCATCGCGAACGCCGCTACCGATAAGAAAACTCCTCCTGGAGATTTTTACGACGAAGTTTCGCGCTTGAACAAGGTCCTTTCCGAGGTCAACCGCAAGTACGTTGAAAACGTCAATCCGACCGAACTCACGGACGCCGCCATCAATGGCATCAGAAACATTCTGGACCCGCACACGACCGTTTTCGCCCCCAAGGACTACGAAAGCCTTCGCGTTTCGATGGAAGGCAAATTCGGTGGCGTGGGTATTACCATCAGTCTCCGCGACAACATCCTCACCGTCATTTCGCCGCTCTCCGGCACACCGGCATTCAAGCTCGGCATCCGTGCAGGTGACCGCATCCGCAAAATCGACGGCAAAGAAACAAAAGGCATGTCGCTCGATGACGCCGTCAACAAACTCCGTGGTAAAATTGGTACAGACGTGACCGTCGCGATTGAACGCGAAGGCGTTCCCGACCTCATGGACTACACCATCACAAGAGCAGAAATCATCGTGCACGCCGTTCCGTATTACGGCATGGTCACTCCGGAAATTGGTTACATCAAGCTCGCCACCTTTAGCGACAAGACCACAAGCGATGTCGAAAACGCCATCCGTGGCCTCCAGAAGCAGGGCATGAAGAAGCTCATCCTCGACATGCGCTACAATCCGGGCGGACTTTTGAACCAGGCTATTGAAATCAGCGAACTCTTCCTCAAGCCGGGTAACGTGATTGTCAGCACCCGTGGCCGCACCCAGAAGACCGAAAGCGCCTCGCGCAGAAATCCGATGCTCAAGTCGGATGTTCCGATGGTCGTCCTCGTGAACCAGGGTTCCGCAAGTGCCGCCGAAATTGTCTCGGGCGCATTGCAGGACTGGGACCGCGCCTTGATCGTCGGTAAGACCTCGTTCGGCAAGGGTTCCGTGCAGACCATCTTCCCGCTCGACAATGCTGGTAACGCTCTCAAGCTCACGACAGCATTCTACTACCTTCCCTTCGGTCGTTGCATCAACAAGCCGGAAAACGGCATCAAGGGTCTCACCCTGCAAGATGATGAATATGACGACGAAAAAGAAGCCGCAAAGACCGATTCAGTAAAGGCCGATACCGCTAAGCGCGACACGTTCTACACGAACAACGGCCGCATGATGTTTGGCGGCGGCGGCATTACGCCGGACGTCGATGTGGAACTCGATCCGATGCCGTGGGTTGTCCAGGTGCAGGAACGTATGGCCATGTACTTCAAGTTTGCCGTCAAGATTCGCCCGAGCCTCGAAAAGGCAGGCGTCAAGGTGAACTCCGAATGGACCGTGCCGGATTCCCTCTTCACGCAGTTCAAGGCGTTCTGCAAGAAGGACACGAATTTCATGAAGGTCAAGAGCAACGCCCTCATCGGCGTAGACCAGCTTGAAAAGAGCATCATCCGCGAACAGAACTACATGGGCGACAGCGCAAAGACCATTTCGGATTCTACGCTCGTGAAGCGCATCACCGAAATGCGCAAGGCTCTTGAAGATAACCGCGATGCCCAGTTCGAAGCCAACAAGGACTACATCAAGGACGGCATCAAGCGCGAACTCCTCACGGCATTTGTGAATGACTCCGTCAGCACGGCATTCTCGCTCAAGCGCGACAAGCAGCTGAACGAAGCCATCAAGTACCTGAGCGACATGAATCTTTTCAAGAAGTCCATCAGCGCACCTGCTAAAAAGAAAGGCGCTGCAAAGCCTAAGAAGTAACGGTCCAATTTGATTTTCATAATGAACAAAATGGCCGAAGGCCTCGGACAAGCCGTAAGACGCTTCCTGAACAAGGTCGTGGGTTACGTGCTGTTTATCTGGGAACTGTTCAAGAACATTCCCGGGGCCTTCACCAATCTTCACACGACTGTTGAACAGATGCACCACGTGGGTATCACAAGTATTCCCGTAGTGTTTGCTGCATCGCTTGCTACTGGCGCCATTATGTCATGGCAGCTCGCCTACCAGTTTGGCGACATGATCCCCATGATGTTTGTCGGCATGGCCGTTGGCAAGTCCGTGATGGTGGAACTCTGCCCAATTCTTACGGCGATGGTGCTTGCAGGCCGTATCGGCGCTTCGATGTGTTCGGAGCTTGGAACCATGGCGGTCACGGAGCAGCTTGATGCATACAAAGTATTAGGACTTAACCCCTATAAATACTTGCTTGCGCCAAGACTCATTGCAACAGTCATCATGCTTCCGGTTTTAACAATTTTGAGCATTTTCATCGGCATCGTCGGCGGTTACGAAGTGGCGCACCTCTACAAGGAAGTCTCGTGGTCGGTGTTCTTTTACGGCGTGCGCATGTTCTACCAGAACTGGGACTTGGTCGTGGGCCTTATCAAGGCAACACTTTACGGATTTTTCATTTCGAGTTACGCTTGCTTCTTCGGATTCTTTACCCACAGCGGTGCAGAAGGCGTGGGCAAGAGCACCAAGGCGACCGTGGTTGCCGGCATGACAAGCATCCTGATTGGCGGGTTTACGCTTTCCAAATTGCTGCTTGTTTAAAGCGATAAATTTGTACAAATGTTCGAAACAAAACGCACGAGCAACAAGAGCTATACGGGGAACAAAGTTCAGGACATCCAAGTCCTCCTAGAACGCGTTCTCCAGAAGAACCATATCACCGAAGATATCAACTTTAAGACCATTTCGGAGCGGTTTTCGGAGGTGGTTGGCCCCCTCCTGGTAAGCCATATAAAACCAGAAAAAATCGACAAAAAAATATTGGTGCTTAAGGTCGCTAATTCGGCGTTAAAGTTCGAAATGAACCTCCAAAAAAAAGCTATTATTGAGAAGTGTAATACCCTTTTAGGGAAGCCTTTTATTCAAGGAATACGATTCATCTAAGAGGGGCTTAATAGAGGAATTATGGCAGAAGAAACAGAAGAAGTAAAGAAGGCGGAAGCAGATTATAGCGGTTCAAGCATTACCGTTCTCGAAGGTCTAGAAGCAGTTCGTGTCCGCCCTGCAATGTACATTGGTTCCACCGACATCCGCGGGCTACACCACCTCGTTTGGGAAGTGGTCGACAACTCCGTGGACGAAGCCCTCGCTGGTTTCTGCAACCATATCGAAATTTCCATTTTGCCGGGTAACGGCATCCGCGTCACCGACAACGGCCGTGGCATTCCGACCGACATCCACCCGAAAGAAAAGGTGGGCACCATCCAGGTCGTGATGACCAAGCTCCATGCCGGTGGTAAGTTCAACAACAGCTCTTATAAAGTCTCGGCCGGTTTGCATGGCGTGGGCGTGAGCTGCGTGAACGCACTTTCTAACAAGCTTATCGTGACCGTGCGCCGCAATGGCCGCGTTGTCCGTCAGGAATTTGCACGCGGTGTTCCGTGCGGCCCGCAGGTCGACATCGGAGAATCCGACGGAACGACCGGTACGTCCGTTGAATTCTATCCGGATGATACCATTTTCTCCGAAACCGTTTACGTGTACGACACGCTCGCCACGCGTTTCCGCGAACTCGCATTCCTCATGAGCGGACTTCGCTTGACGCTCACGGACGAACGCGATCCGGAACACAAGCAGACCGATACGTTCTGCTTCCCCGGTGGTGTTTCTGAATTTGTGCGCTATGTGGATGAACACCGCACGCCGCTTTTCAATGAACCGATCCACTTGTTGCTCCCCGATGGCCAGTACCCGCTCGAAGTCGCTATGTGGTACAACGACGGCTATCAGGAAAACTTCTTCAGCTTCGTCAACAACGTAAATACTTACGATGGCGGTACGCACGTAACGGGTTTCAAGACAGCCCTCACCCGCGTCATCAGCAAGTTTGCACAGGAAATGCCGAAGGGCAAGAAAGAAGCGCAGATTACCTCGGACGATATTCGTGAAGGCCTTACCGCCGTTATCGCCATCAAGGTGTCCCAGCCGCAGTTCGAAGGCCAGACCAAGCGCAAGCTCGGCAACTCCGAAATTGCTGGTTACGTGGCTTCTGCATTCGGTGCCAAGCTCGAAGAATACTTCCAGGAAAATCCGGCTGCTGTCAAGATTATCTTGGATAAAGTTTATAACGCCGCTGTGGCTCGTGAAGCAGCCCACCGCGCACGTACACTCGCCCGCCGAAAGAACGTTCTTGAAAGCGGAGGCCTTCCGGGCAAGCTCGCCGACTGCTCCAGCCGCGACCCGAAGGAATGCGAAATGTTCATCGTGGAAGGTGACTCTGCAGGTGGTTCTGCAAAAATGGGCCGTAGCCGTGAATTCCAGGCCATTCTTCCGCTTCGTGGTAAGATCTTGAACGTCGAAAAGGCAAGCCTCCACCGCGTGCTCGACACCGAAGAAATCCAGAACCTGGTGAACGCTATCGGTACCGGCATCGGAACGGAATTCAAGATCGAGAAGCTCCGTTACGACAAGATCATCATCATGACCGATGCTGATGTGGACGGCTCTCACATTCAGACGCTTTTGCTCACGTTCTTCTTCCGCTACATGCGCCCGCTGATTGACACAGGCCATATTTACCTTGCTATGCCTCCTCTGTACAAGCTCAAGGTTGGCCAGAAGGAACGCTACTTGTTCGACGAAAACGAAAAGGACAAGGTCATGGCCGAAGTCGAAGACAAGAAGAATGTCACGATCACCCGATTCAAAGGTTTGGGCGAAATGTCGCCGGAACAGCTGAACGAGACGACCATGGATCCGAAGACCCGTTTCCTCAAGCAGTGCCATGTGGAAGACAGCGTGCTTGCCGACCAGATTTTCAGCATGCTCATGGGCGAAGACGTGGAACCACGTCGCAAGTTCATCGAAACGAATGCATATAAAGTCTTGAACGATTTGGATATTTAAATGAGTCCGACGAAAGCCGACTTCAAAGCCGTTTTATCTCAAGCACGTGACTTGGTAAAACAAGAGCTGGACCTGACGGAACAAGTCATTATGCAGGTGGCAAAGAATGCCCCCGCTGGGATTAGCGACCGCCTTGTAACGCTATTCAGCCGTAAAGGCAAGCGCATCCGTTCGACGCTCCTTTGCCTGCTCGCAAACTGCGGCACGCAAAAACCGGACCTCAACCGTGTGGCGCACGCCTGCGCCGCTGTTGAACTTTTGCACCTCGCAAGCCTCGTCCACGATGACATCATTGATGGCACGGACGTTCGCCGTGGTCAAAAGACTGCCCACCGCGAATGGGGCACACAAGTAGCCGTTTTGATTGGCGACTATGTGCTTTCGCAGTCCATGCGCTGTGTCATCAACGAAGAAGCCCGTAACGTTCCTCTGATCATTTCTGATGCGGCAGACAAGCTCATCATCGGTGAAATCCTGGAGCTCGACCATTGCGGTGACATGGGGCTTTCTCGCAAGGCTTACAACGAAATCATCGACGGAAAGACAGCCGCTCTCATTGACGCAGCCGCTCGCCTCGGTGGTATCATGGCTGGCTTTGACCAGCCTATGGTTGACGAATGCGCCAAGATGGGAACGCACTTTGGCATCGCTTTCCAGATTATCGACGACCTGCTGGACTATGGCTACGGTTCTGTGAATATGGACAAGGCGAAGTTCACAGACCTTTCGAACGGACTTATCACGTTGCCGCTCCTCTATTACTTCGAGGACTGCACCGCCGAAGAACGTCGCGAAATGGAAGGCTTTATCGCTAAGGCTTCTGAAGAAGGCATCCCAGAAAAGATTCAGGACCGACTGATGGCAAGGAAGAGCTTTGCAAAGGCAAAGGCCGAAGCCCAGGAACACTTGGAACAAGCGCTTGCCATTGCCGACAAGTTCCCGAAGAGCAACTTCACCGAAGAAATCACCGCTATGTTTGCAAGCATGAGCGATCGCGGAAACTAAAACGGCGATACATTCTTAGAATAAGTTTATAATTAGTCAAGCCTGCGAGATAATCGCAGGCTTTTTCTTTTTTTATTTTATGCTATATTTTGAGCACAAATAAATCCAAAAAGGAGAAAATGGAATGAAACTCAAACTGATTTTACTCGCCGCAATTGCATTGATTTTTGCAGGTTGCGCCAAGAAAGCCCCAACCTTCTCTGTTGCACAGACATGGACCGAGAAGCCTTCCAAGCTGACAATCGTGTTCACGGAACCTCTCGTCGAAAACGAAGACGACCTCAAGGACGATATCGAAGAATACGCAAACAACTTTGGTGAATGGTTCAAGCTCGAACTCAAGAAGGACTACGAAACCTACATCAAGAACGCCATAGCATTGGAATACCAGAAGGTCGATGCCGAAGGCATGATCATCGAAACGGACCACGTAGACTCCACGGAATTCAAAACACCGAAGCCGGCTTCTATGGAACAGGGCAACGGCTACTACTTGGCCATCTCTAACGTCATCTTCACCCGTCGAGAAGACGCATCCACAAACCCAGCCTACTACAATTCAGGTGCTGCATTTGGCGCTAACGTCAATCCTGGTGAAAACAGCATGGCATTCGCAGGCGAAACCATCGTCCAGAAGGGCCTCTGGATTTACGCTGACTACGCCATTTACAACCAGTCTGGTGAACGCGTAGCCTTCGGTCACGAAGAAATCCGCAGCTCTTTCACTTACGCTATGACCCGTTCTGACTGGGAAAAGTGCGTCTTGGCATTCGTCAAGAGAAGCATCGCCAGAACGCCGATTTTGAAGTAAGCGTCAAACATCCCGTTTAAACGAAAAGCGCGGCCACAACGGTCGCGTTTTCTTGTAACTAGTAATTCGAGTGACTTGCGCAAAGCGCAAAACTACTTCTTGCGCATCCAGACGGCCAAGAAGACAAACACGGAGAGGAAGCAAATGGCGATGATAATCCAGAACGCCACCGGGGATCCGACAGTCGCATCGCCGTTCATGCCAAACGGGAGCTTCACGTTCATGCCAAACAAGCTTGCGAAGAACGTCGGGAGCGAGATAGAAATCGTCACGATAGTGAGGTTCTTCATCAACTGGTTCACGTTGTTGTTGATCACGCTTGCGCGCGCATCCATCATGGACGTCAAAATGTTCGCGTAGATGTTTGCCTGTTGCAAGCTCTGCCCGTTTTCAATCTGGATATCTTCCAAGAGTTCGCGTTCGGCTTCGGTCCAGTTGAGGCTGCGGCCAAGTTGGAGCTTGCGGAGCAGCGTATCGTTACTGTTCAAGGCGCTCACGTAGTAAATCAAGCCCTTGTTCAAGCTGAACATCGAGAGCAAATACTTGTTTTCCATCGACGTATTGAGACGGAGTTCCAAGTCGTCATTGATGCGGTTGATGATCTTCAAATGTTCATTGAAGTGTGCAATAGCAAAGCTCAGCACGCGGAGCACAAACGTATTCAAGCTGTCGATTTTCGAGAACTTGCGTTCATCCATCACCGGGATGTCGCTGTCCGTAAGGAGCAAGACCCAGTCCTTGAAAATGAAGATGCCAAAAGATTCCACGCGGAACTGGAAATTATCCTCGGCAGAATAATTCTTGGGCTTTTTGAACACGATGGTCGTAAAATCATCGTCGTATTCGATACGGGAAAGTTCGTCCGAGTCAAATGCGGAGGCAATCGTATGTTCCGTTATCTCATATTCCTTAACAAGGATGCTGCGCTGTTCCTGGCTTAAAGAACCCATCATAACGATGTCAGCAGCTTCTTCGTTCGGAGCTACTGAGAGACGACCGGATTCGATTTTGTAATACTTGAGCATACCGCCCCCTTTATCGAACATGGGCAATATAGAAAATTAGACGAAAGTCGAAAGACCAAGGATGAAAAAATTCCATTAAAAACAGCAGATAATAGCAACAGAAAAGCCCCGGCGCTAAGCCGGGGCAATTCCATAGTCTCTAGCCTATTGGGCCGATGGCCCATTCTATAGTCTAATTACACACCCTTCTTGAACTTCTTGCTCCACCAGAGAACGATCGGAGAGCAGACGCACACAGAAGAGTAAGTACCGATGAGGATACCGAAGCACTGGACAAGGCCGAAGTCGCGGATGGAAGAACCACCCATAACAGCGAGAACCACGCAAACGAAGAGAGTCGTGAGAGAGGTAATCACCGTACGGCTGAAGCACTGGTTCAAAGAGCTATTGATTGTCTGTTCGTACTTTGCAGCACCGAAGAGAGCGGTATTTTCACGGATACGGTCGAAGTTCACGATGGTATCGTTGACGGAGTAACCAATCATCGTGAGGAGCGAAGCGATCAAGGCGCCATCGAAAGAAAGACCGAAGGCAGAGATGAAGCCGAGCGTGATGATGGTATCGTGAATAAGGCCAAGCACAGCAGCAACGCCGAAGCCAAGGCCAAGCTTACCGAATCGGAACCAAACGTAGAGGGCAATGCAGAGCCATGCGATAATCACAGACAAAATAGCATTGAAGCGGAGTTCCTTACCGATGGTCGGACCCACAGCGTCCTTAGCCACAATTTCGCACTTCTGGTTGGCGGCTTCGAAAGCCTTGGTCATAGCGAGTTCGAAGTTCGTGTCATCGCCGCGAACGCTGACCTGGTAAGAGTTAGCAGACGTACCGCCGAGAGAGCGGACGCGAGCACCTTCAATGCCAGCCTTGCTCAAAGCCTTGTTCAAGTCTGTTTCGTGCTTTTCAGTATCCTGATACTGGATCGTGTAGACCTGGCCACCCGTGAAGTCGATGCTGAAGTCAAAGCCCTTCACTGCGATGCAAGCGACACTTGCAATAATGAGAATCCAGGAGAGAACCTTGAACTTGCCACGGTTCTTCATAATCTGGAGGTTAGCATTGTTCAAAGTCTTGAAGCCAGAACCGATAGAGAGCGTCGTTCTGTCGCGCTTTGCAAGTCTCCAATCCAAGACGGCACGAGAAACCGTAATAGCGCAGAAGAGAGAAGTGAGGATACCGATCATAAGCGTAAGACCGAAACCCTTGACAGAACCCGTACCAATCTTGTACAAAATAAGACCCGTCAATACTGTCGTCAAGTTGGAGTCCAAGATGGCGCTGAATGCACGTTCATAACCCTTGGCGACAGCGGCGCGAGCCGTAAGGCCGTTCTTGAGTTCTTCACGGATACGTTCGAAAATAATCACGTTCGCGTCGAGAGACATACCGACGACGAGGATGAAGCCGGCAATACCCGGGAGAGTAAGCGTGGCGTTAAACACAGACATCACAGCGGCAGTCACAGCGGCGTTGATCATCACACCGATACTTGCGATAAAGCCACCGAGACGGTAGTAAGCAACCATGAACACCAAGCAGAGCAAGAGGCCGATAGCACCGGAACCAAAGCCCTGAGCAATGTTTTCTTCACCGAGGGTTGCACCAACGCTACGGCTTTCGATGATCTGCATCGGAGCCTTGAGGGCGCCAGCCTTCAAAACGACAGCGAGGCGGTTAGCTTCGGCAATGTCGTCGAGACCCGTGATCTGAGCTTCGCCGTTCGGGATACGGTCACGGATGACCGGAGCGCTAATGACCTGGTTATCAAGAACGATGGCCATCTGCTTGCCGACGTTAGCAGCAGTAACAGCAGAGAACTTCTTAGGACCGATGCCGCCGAACTTGAGGTTCACGGCAACTTCACCGGCGCTCATACCATCGCTGACGCGGTACG
>JAEEGJ010016289.1_pt1 | contig 17100 bp, 14 predicted proteins | sample 8958761 | NCBI WGS metagenome assembly JAEEGJ01 (sample SAMN16246546, study PRJNA631951) | gut metagenome | biome: gut microbiome; feature: rumen; material: RS-attached | host: Bos | place: Iran: Karaj | collected 2018-10 | reverse complement strand
TCTGCAGCCGTCACTTGTACGAACTCGCCGCCAACTGCGTGATGACCCAGTTGCTCCTCCGCGACGCCACCAAGGCACCGGAACTGTTCGACAAGAGCATGAAGGTGTACTTGAACCTCGCCGAAGCCGAAGTCGCAAAGCACTACAACTTCGTGAAGAGCCTCCGCGTGGAATCGCTCGAAAGCTACAAGCAGGCTTAAGCCTCGCTTAAATGCGAAATTGAAAGCCCCGACTCCAACGAGTCGGGGTTTTTGACTTTAGGAATTTCATCTATGGGATTGATTTTTAGCACTTTTTCAAAATCAATCAACCCTAGTTGAAAGCTTGCATTTTCTCTTTCTACTATTAGGCGATAAATCAAATAGCAATTCTTTTATTAAAGACTCATCAATCCCTTTTTCAGCAAGAGCCTCTAATAATTTTTCCTGATCAGGCTGACCTAATGTTAAGCGATACAACAATAGAATATCTTTCATTCTTTTATGTTTATCTTGATCTATACTATAAGGGAATAAATACATTATTCGTTCTAGCATTTCTGGTTCTACACCTTTACTCTCAACAAAGCCCTTAGGCAAACACCAATACGGGACCATTTCACTATACCTATTTTTTAATTCATCCCTTGCCGCATCAAAGATCTCATCCCAACTGAATTTTTCTGGATAGAGATGAGCAACATTTCGGCGAACAGCCAAACATTGGAATCGATTTATACGACCGTCTCGTTGTTCAATATTCTGGGCATTCGACGGAATATTCCAATGAACAATTTTTCTACAAAACCAATGAAAATCTAGCCCTTCTTGACCAATCGAAGTACTAGCAAGCACAAAAGGCTTAAACGGGGAATTAAAGGCTATTCGCAAATCATTTGCATGAGCGACATCGCCCTCATCTGTTTTACTTTCAGCCCCATAATTTAAAGCAAAATGGGTTCTAATGCTAAACTTTTTATTATCAGCACGTTCTCCAAAACTAGCCTTTGTATCAACCTTTATAGAGGAATCGTCACTTACAGATGACCCTAATCGGTAATCGAATTCCCTATTGATTGAAACCTTATTCCGATCAATTTTTTTATTGTAGGTTCGTTCTGTCAAAGCGCCACAATCTAGTTTGAGCATATGGACATACTCATCCAGAGTTGCTTGTAGATTTCCAATCAAACAATAATCCAAAATCTTTTCATAATAAGGCTTACCACTTGAAGTGAAAATCAAGTCAAGAATAGCCTTACTACACCGATGATTAAACAATTTCTTGAAAATATTTTTGGCATATTCATTAGCCAAAAGGCAACCATCTTTTTCAGAAAAACCTTCTTTAGCGAAAATTCGATAAAAACAATTTGCAGGAGATGCAATGGCTAGTTTTGCAAGAATCTGAATAGCATTAATGGGCAATTCTTCAATACCATTTGACTTTCCATCCAAATACATCATATATTTGCATAGATCCGTTGATGTGAATTTAGATTCATCTATGCACTTAAAATCATAAATTATTTTATCTGAAATATCCGCAATAATATCATCAACTTTTTTTCCTAAATAGTATTGCGGTTCATAGTATTTAGCCAATTTGACGCACGTGCTATTCAGCCAATGATCTTCACATGAAATGGGAAGACTCCATCGCTCTGTATAACGTCTAGTTTTCACCTTTGCTACCGTCAAACGTTCTGATTCATAAGACAAAAGTGAGGCCAGCATTCGAGGGACCAACCCCCAAGCGGAAAAAATGAGTATTTTAGAAAAATCCTTATTTTCGGTAAAGACGTTTTTTTCTGAAAAAGTATAATACGGATGAGATGCCGGCACCCAAAGCAAATACTCCGGATGTTTTACATCATCAAACAAGTTCTTTTTTAATACCTCTAAACGGGCATTGTTTGACGGAATTTCCTTGTACCTTACTAAATCATTCCTAGAAAGCAGCAGTATGTGTTTTGGGGGTAAAGGGAGTTTTCTTTTTCCTCGAAGCTGTTTCGCATAAACCCCGGATAAGTTTTGCTTCAATACATAACTATTTTCCATAAAAGAAAGAATGTATGAAGATGACTTTACATAATCAATTGGTGCTTTAAATGATCTAAACTTAAATTTATTTGACTTCTGGGCTATTTCCCTACAATTAGAAAGAAGTCTTTGCATTTGCAAGAAAGATTGAACATCCCCCTCCATTGCATCAATTGTTTTTTCATCACTACGAATCAATCCATCAGCAATTCGTTCCGTTCTGCAAATCGCCTGATACATTTTTTCTTCTGCATGTTTTTTACTAGCCAACAGATCTGCAATATCAACAACAGCAAAACTACTTAAATTGTTTGAGTACTCCTGCCAAGTTGTTTGGAAATCATTTTGCCCTGATTTTTTAAACAAAAAATTCATCAAGGTCATAAAATCAGAGAAATGTTCATCGTAATTCAATTCATTTAATTCTTCTAATGTGGAAAAAGGTTTATAAGGAGTCGCCGACAATAAAAGAATCAAAGGGTCTGATTTGCCATCTTCGCAATTGCCAAAGAATTTATCGGCGATTAGATTCTCATCATTATCCTTACCATTCAAAAAACCGCTAAAACGTTGAAATTCATCTAAAACAACAAGATCCGGCTCCAACAAATCTAAACTATACTTTGCAAAAATAATGCGAAGCTTACTAATAATATCAATTTTATTTTTCTCGGAATCTTCCAATAGCTTGCAAACATCATTAAAAAGGATGTCTTTCCGAATTGCAGCTTGGACATTCTCCTTAAATTTTTTATCACCCAATATATTAATTCGATTTTGAAACTTTTTTATTGTAGTACTCCAAGTACCTATTTTTATTCGACTAAAATACTTGAAAAAATCTTTTTTTATGCACTCAAATTCAGGCATATCCTTAACAATGCAATAAATTAAGGCACGCTCTTCGATATTACCGCAATTTGATGTATTAAAAGAGGTTCCTGGAGTCAAAGGAATCAGCAATTCGGGCATTTTACCTTCTCCGAATTCTCCATCATCCCTTAATTGGTTAATTTTTTCTTGCAATACCAAATATTGCATAGACAATCGGCTTTCCGACACATTCAAAGAATCATTCAAACCCAACTTACCAACGTTCTGATTGGCAATATTCAAATTAGAGCAAACATAAATGACGCGATACATGTCATCTTCAACACCTCTTCGAATTTCACGAACGCGACTTATCACTTCTCTTGCGATAATGGTTTTTCCCAAGCCAACTTCATCAGCCAAGAGAACTCGACGTTGTTTTCCACCTTTACGAATAGCATTGTAAAAAATTTTCTCAATTCGTTCTGCAGTATCTTTCTGAAAATCTTTCGCGCTCATTTTTTATTTTCCTTATCAACAGCATTTTCAAAAATCTTTAGCATTCTTTTAAAGTTCTCATCTACAATATCCGAGTCGTCCATTTCCTTCACAAACTTTTCGATTTGATTCAATCGCTCCGGATCCTCAGATACCATACGAAGCATATTTTCATATAGAGCTGGCACAACAATTCCTTGAATTTTCTTTGATTTTTCCTTACGTCGCGCAATTCGTTCTAAAACACCAGGCATATCATCTGAACCTGCAGCCGCAATCAAGGACACATAGTCAATGAATTTTTCCTTTGTGTCAACAATATTTTTTACAATTTCGGAATCTCGATTCAGAGGCATATCCTTTACACATATTTTAACCACGCAGGGATTAATTTTTTCAATGCCATCTGATGCCTTCAATATAAAGAACTCTGATAATTGGCTTAATGATAAATCCTCAAAAAAAACCGATTCCTGTATAGTCCGGAAATCATTTGGTTTTTGTAGCGTTGCGATTTCTAATTTTATAGTAGAATCAATTGGATTATTCAATTTAACTTGGATAGTATAACTGGGATTGTTGAAATTCACTTTTGCAGAACACCCATTGCAAAGTATTTCTTTAAATAGGATTGCGAGTTTTCCAAACTTTTCCGTTTCCGCAGATTCAGTAAATGGTTGAGTACACCGTTCAAAGTATCCTTCATTTCTTTTTAAAAATGTATCTCTAACGTTTTCAAAATACTTTGTTGAACGAGAAAATTTCAATCCAACCAAGAATTCAACATTTCTATTAAACGCACTGTGAGTAGCATTGGCAGAACCCAAATATAAGTAATGTCCAAAATCGCCTTCTGGATGAGACACAAAATAGGTCTTTGCATGTAAGTTCATACTACCAAATTCCGTATCCATTGCCGAATCACTTACGACCCAGATTTCACCACCATTACTTGTACATAATTCAAAAATTTTTTCGTCAACATATTCACGTCGCGTAATTAAAATCTTTTCATTAGACGATTGACATCTGGCAAATAACGCTTCCAACGATTTATAATCAATAAAAGGAGAAACAACAAGCATCGAAGTTCCTTGCAAAGCGTTTTTCATATCCCCTAAACCTACAGAGGTCTTTGTTTTTTTATAGAGCATTGGATAAAAATCATAATCGCCACCTTCAAAAGGTCCCTCTAGTTCAAATTTGCCCAAATGATCAACATCACGAATCAGCGATTCAATTTTTTTGCGTTTATTTTCATTCGTTGTAAATTCCGGCTTTGCTAAAAATTTCAGAAATTTTTTTAATGGTTCGTGCTTTTCTTTGTACTTTGCAATGACATTCTTTTTTAGTTTAGATACCATAGAAACGGCAACATCTAAACTTGTATCTCGAGTCAAATTTCTGCTCATGACAATCACTTTCATTTGTTTGTCATCTTTGTCTTGTTTATTACGCTCTTTAATGATCCAAACCTTAGGGTGGAAATTGGCTGTTGGCATTTTTTTGTTTTTGATTGAAAAAATGCTGTTTTCCAACAATCCAAACACCCGTTTGTCATCCTTTGGAACAGAAATTTGCCCAAGATTATGATAAACAGAAAATTTCTCAGCACTATTTTTTATAGCACTTAATAAATGACATGGATTTTGAGGTAAACCATTGTCGCGATCATCTAACATTCCAAACGCAAGCGGAACACGCAACAGCGCATCAAGACTCAGCGAATAAGTAGTTCCAACAGCAAAATCAACCTCATACCCGGGAGAATATAGCAGGTCGGTAAAAAGCAGATCATCCATAAGTTCTTTACTCATGTTTTATCCCCTCCCTTATTTCACTAATAATAACCTTTACCAAGTCCCATCGATAATTCAAGCCATCCACGTTGAAATTATGGTCTGTATATTGATCGTGTTTGTCTAATTTGCAAACACTATCCTTTTTTATTTCACGTTCACGAAGCAACAGCCGATTGTTTAACTCATCAAAATTCCTTTTGCAAAGCAGATCCACCGTATCTCTACAAAACTCCTGAATTTTTTTATTGTCCACTCTTTGTTGGAAGTACAGAATTATGTTCTCTATTGCAGCAGGGGTAACAGTATCTTTATACTTAGCCCATAATTCTTCAAACTTACGTTCATTTTCTTCTTTTAATTGAGTTTGCTTATCCAGTATGGCAAAGTAAATCAAATAGCGTATTCTAAGAAGTTCAACAAATCGGGAAAAAACCATAGACATCTTATAAACAGTCTGAAATTTTTCATCCCATTCCTTCACAAAAGCTTCAAGATCTTCATACTCCGTTTTCATTGTAATTAGATAATTCTTGCGTAACAAATGGGCAAGAAAAGAATCTTTACTCGATATAGAGTTCTCGATCCTTTCCTTCAAAAACGCAGCTTCCTCTTTTTCAAGTTTTAAGCTAATCCCTTTTGTTAAATCGTTAAAATCATATTTTACCGACCTACAAAAAGAGAATGGCTGATCTAAGCCTCCAAAGGAACCATTCTTATGTTCAGTACCCTTATCCCTTTTTTGCTGAGACATATACCATATTATTTGATTGGCACTCATTTTTGAATTCACGAGTTCAAAAGTTCTCAGTCCACTCATATAAATATATGTTGGATCATACTTAACATACTTTTTGGGATTTTTCTTGGCTTCCTCAACAACCAAACTTCCTGTAATACCCGTAGCATTTTCATTTACAAGCAAAAGCTTCTGGGTTAAGTTGATTTCACTTTTTATAACAGCCTCCCGTACATCCTTGATACTCTTATACGATCCTTGAGACAAGTCGTTGAATAAAGCTGGCAAAAGAACAAAATATTTCGCATGGTGCTGCAATGTAGACATGCCGGGAAACAGTTCTTCGGCGAAAGCATCACGATATCTGCCAATTCCAATTTCATCGAGAGCGCCGGGCTCTCGTATCTTTTGAAGAATTTCTCGAATAGTTTTAAAACTATCAGGGTCAAAAGACAGAAAACCAACATTCATAAAAGCTCCTAAAGGATACCAACAATTTGAAAGCAACCTAAATTTAGACTAAATACACAGCAAAAATATACAAAGATGTCGATTATGTGACGAAAAAGTTTTTGAGTTCAAATTGTAAAGAAAGAAGTTTTTCCCAACTTAGAATGTTTAGATTGTCCGATGATATATACGAAGTTGAAAACCTGACTTTGTCAAGGATTATTCTTCCTTGGCAACCGCTTTCTCAGCCCAATCCTCAGGGAACGAAATATGTTCCAACTGAATTGCAGACGAATACTTTTCAAACAATTCTTTAATTGACGGGAGAAATTCTTCGTTCCACTTTTGGGGGTTTGGATACAAATTCCGCACCGCAAGGAACGCCGCCCAAAGAGAACGATTATCTTTTTCTTCTACTTCCTCAATATTAGCAGGAATAGCGGAGAAAATCCTATAGTAGAGTCGTCCGTAATGGGCACAGATATTCCGCAAGTCAGTCGTACACCTTAGCCAGCTTTTTAGATTCTTCGGAATGGTCTTATAATACTGACATGCAAAGAGCTTTTGATCTGCAAGAACAAGGTCTGCATAAAAATAGGACAACATGCCAAACGAGAACAACTCCACTGCCACCCATATAGGGAACACACCATCATAGCAATCCTGATGATGTTTCACAAAAGGAACATTAGAACTGTGTTCAACTTCTCTATTGAACGTTTCCAAGAATCTTTGGTGTTTATGCGACGGAGAAAAATTCGATTCGATCAAATAACCCGTCGGGCCATATTTATGGGCATGGAAATACGCAAGTCTCGCCCTCATAGAAATTTCTATTTCTTCAAGAGCCGAGAAAAGCGACCGTCTCAACAATCGGTCGAATTCATATATCTGCACAATTCTTGAAAAACTCGTCCCTGCATTATAGGAACCATCTTGTTTTCTAAACGGTAAGAAATATGCAGACAACCTATAATAATTTATGGACTCAAGGCATTGAACAGCGTCATCAATTCTTTCGATACAACATCCACGTTGTTCGATCTTTTCAGCCTGCTCCCTATACGTTGTCGCCTTTTTGATTTCCATAAAAAAATGTCCCCCCTGGGACACGTCAATGAGAGGTGCGGGGGGTCCTGTTATTTATAAATATACAATCTTTTTCAAAGAACAGCAAGTAGCCTTTCACTCGTTTAGATAAGAATCGGCCCTCATTTCGAGTAAAAACTGACAGTTTGAGACAAGCCGGGCGTTGCGGGCTGGCGTCTGAAGCCCGCAGTGGGGGTAGCGTAAGACCCGGCCGGGGTGGGGCTGAAACGAGGGGGATTCCTCCCCCTTCAAAAAAGTTCCTTCTCATGCGCTATCACCCGAAAAATTGTATAGCTTTATAAATAGATGGAGAAATTTTATGGGAGCGAACAACGAATTTCAGAAGATTAATCTGAATGATTACATCCAGACGGGCGAAGGAGGGACTGCGCTCGCTTATACGCATAGGAACGGCAAATCGCTTGCAAAGTTGTACAATCCGGACTTTGACGCAAATACAATAAAAAATGAATTTTGGGCATCGCGGACCGCATTCGAGTTGGGCATTTCTACGCCTGAACCGTTTCGTTTGGTTACAGACGGCAAGCGTTTTGGCGGTGAGTACGAGCTCATTGAAGGCAAGCGTTCTTTTTCGCGAATCATTTCGCAGGAGCCCGAACGGCTAGAAGAGATTTCCTTGGAATTTGCACGCATGGCACGAGAGCTTCATGCGACAAAAGCAGATACTTCGCGGCTCAAGTCTTACAAGCAGATGATTACGCAGTTCTATTCCGAAAAGGATTTCGTACCGAAAGACTACAGAAATCGCATTCTGAAATTTTTGGATAAAGTTCCAAATACTGAGACTTGCCTCCATGGCGATTTGCAGATTGGTAATGCCATCACCGACGGAAAGAGGACTCTCTGGATTGACTTGGGCGGGTTCGGTTACGGCGCTCCGGAATGGGACCTTGCACTTATGTGGAACTTGGCGCACATGCCAGATGCGGATAAACTAGACTTTCTATTTCATCTGCCGTCAGAAACGATGAAGACCCACTGGAACATTTTCTTTTCGGCCTATCTCGGGACTAACGACAAACAGCAAATCGAAGAAGCGACCCGCCGGCTTCCGCTATTTGCTGCAGCGAAAATTCCGTACATGTTCGGAATAGCGTTCCATAAAAATGTGCCCGAGGAATTTTTCGCTCTTCTCACTCAGATGTTGGACCTGTCAGATACAGGTAAGGAGTAACCATGAAACTCGAATTCGGTTTACAGACTCGCGAGGAACTCGACGAGGCGAGCGCAATTATGGCTAGGGCATACGAGGATTACGACTATGTCACACTCTATTTCCGTGATGCAGAAAAAAGCCGAAAGGGGGTGCAGATTTTTATGAACTGCGTCCTAAAAACAAATTATGGAAAAGCAGATTTACTGGCAGCGCATCGGGACGGCAAGCTGGTTGCCCGCGCAACACTGGAGGCACCCGGCTTCAAGAAACCTTCCGCATTCCAATACATCATACACGGTTTTTGGCGAGTATACCTTAACACGAAATGGAGCGAAATCAATGGATTCGTGGCTATGGACGAAGGCGCCAGCAAGCCCTGCCACGATTTTCAGAAATCAGGGCCGGACATCTGGTATCTCAGCATGCTCGAAGTAGACCCATCTGCACAGGGGCAGGGCGTCGGTTCGCAATTTTTAACTTATATGGAAGAATATGTACGAGAACGCGGCGGCAAGCAGTTGGCGCTATTCACAAATTCAAAAGAAAACCTCGCTTTTTACAGCAAGCGAGGCTACGAGGTCTTCCACGAATGCGAAATCGAGCACGACGGCCGAAAAATCGGCAGCTGGAGCATGAAGAAGACGCTATAGACGAAAGAAATGATGACAAGAAAAATCCGATGAGCTTTACCTTTCGCATCTTTTTTGCATAAATTTATAGCATGAAACCCGCTCTAAAAATAATTGCAATTTTGCTCATCATTTGCGTTACAAGTGTAACGACTGCGTTTGTCATGAAAAAACTGTACTCCGACACCAAACGGACGAGCATCACAAGCGAGTTTGTGGAGCAGCAAATCAGCGAGATATCGGAGCTTGCGACGCTCCACCACCACTACCGCAAAAATGCAAACTACCAGGACGCGAAAAAACTCCTCGAATACATGCCCGACTGGAGAATCAACAAATCCATCAAGGAATTTTCACTCGTTTATCAGGGCGATGTCAAGCTGGGTTATGACTTGAAGGATATCAAGATTCTTGTCGAACCGAACTCGCAGAACATTTTCATTTATCTGCCGGAGCCCAAGATTCTAAGCCACAGCATCGATTTCGAAAGCATCCAGGTTCTTTGGGAAAAGCAGGGCTGGTTTAACAACATCCGCTTTGAAGATTTCAAGCAGTTCTTTATTTTAGAACAAAAAAAATACGAGCAGGAAAACAGCGAGGAGCTCAAGCGCAGAGCACGCGAGCATGCGATGAAGTTAATCCAGTTGCGGCTCGGGACAACCATCGAAAGCGGCTACAAGGTCAACCTGGAGCAACGCGACCCCGTACAAGAAATCCCGATTTCAGAATAAATCAATCTTCGCTTAATTCTGTTGGCATTTCGCTATCGAGTATGCACCAGACGGTGTAATGGTCTATTTTACTTGGACGGCACAATCTAGGATAAACGCCTTTGGGAGTTTTCATGTTGCGGGCGGTGCAATCGACAAAACTATTGCGGTAATTTTCCCAGTCCTTGCACTGTTCCTCCGGAGTTCTCGCAGCGTCACGTACAAAATCTTCGGTCGTGCAAGTTTCATTTTCAAAAATCCATGTACTGCCCCAATCCGTAATAGTCAAGCCGTACTTTTTAATGGAAATTGTATCGACATAACTTGAATCAACTTTATTCGCAACAGATGTCACCATGGTATCTTTTTCGAAGACGCTTTTTTTCCATGTACTTGGCGTAGTTTCCTTGGGTTCATAAGACGGATTTGTGGCAATCCAAATAGTCATCGTCGAATCCGTCAACTGCGTTAGCTGCAACTGCTTTTCAGATACGCCAAAGTAGTATTCATCATCTCCGACCTTAATTTTTCGCGAGTATGCTTCCGCATTTTGGCACGATCCCCAAATTGGGACATTTCTGCAATTCCGGATATTCGAGAACATAAGCGAATCCTCTCGAACGACAAGTACGCAATTCGAAACATCACGAACACCCATATAATCTGTAACGATTTTGCCGTTTTCATAAACATGCATGACCATGCAGTACGGATTAACTATTTCATCGGTCGTGATGAAATGTCCAAGGAACTGACCTGCTTTTTCTCTAGTTTCATTCGAGAATGTATCCGGTTCGATCGTATATTTTATAAGCTGAGGTCTGATTCCCGTCGTGTCAAAGGGGAGCGTTTCAGATGCGGAACTTTGCAATACAGATTCTTCAGAAGAAGAGCTTTCAGCCGATTTTTGCGACGAAGAACTTTCCGATAAAGCTTCAAGCGAAGAACTTACACCAGCCTCTTCATTTTTGCCAAAATCCAAAGCCTGAACCGAATTAGAATCGGTACAAGCAAAAAGTGCGAGAGCAACATAACCCGTTAACGCGAAAGGCAAAAACTTTTTCAGCATAAAATTCTCCTGTTTCGCAAAATATAGTTTATTAAAACTTCACTAGATGGGGCTTAAGCTCCATGACGCAGGAGCCCCCAAAAAAACTGGCCGCCCCGCGAGGGACGACCAATTTAATTTTCGATCTGGATCCTATCGCCTCTGTCGAGGCTCCAGGATGACAGCTGGCGAACTTAGTTACCGCGTTCGAAGCGGATGAAGTTCACGACCTTCAAGCTGGTAAGGCCGAGCTGCTTTGCAACGACTTCCTGGAGGTAGTCCTTGACAGAGAGCTTCTTCGGGTTCTTTTCAGACATGAAGAATTCCTGGTCTTCGAGAACGATTTCCTTAAGGACCTTAGCCACGCGGCCATCAATCTGGCGCTGCATGAATTCAGGCTTGGTCTGCTTGCCAGAAGCTTCGATCTGAGCCTTGGCAATTTCCTTTTCCTTTTCGATCGTTTCAGCCGGAACTGCAGCATCGTTCAATGCAACCGGAGCGAATGCAGCGGCCTGCATAGCGATGTCCTTAGCAGCCTGCTTGAGAGCAGCTTCGTCAGCAGAGCCTTCGAAAGCGAGTTCAGTGATAACACCGATCTTGCCCTTCATGTGGCTGTAAACGCCAAACACGGAGTTCGGGACCTTCTTGATTTCTGCAAACTTGCGGAAGTCAATGTTTTCCTGAATCTTCACGAGGACGTCCTGGAGGCGGTCATTGATCTTGACGCCATCGACGACAGCGTTCTTGAGATCTTCGACGGAAGCGATTGCCTGAGTTTCGACAGCCTTGGTAGCAAGGGCAGCGAGGGCAACGAAGTCGTCGTTGTTGGAAACCGGTTCAGTTTCGCAGGTGAGTTCGAAAGCAGCAGCCTTTTCTGCGGTTTCGATAAGATAGACGCGGCCTTCCTTAGCAGCCTTGTCTGCGCGCTTTGCAGCAACAGCAGCACCCTGCTTGCGGAGGAGTTCCAAAGCCTTTTCCATATCGCCGTCAGTTTCGGTGAGTGCCTTCTTGCACTGCATCATGCCGACGCCAGTCTTCTGGCGGAGTTCGTTAACGAGGGAAGCGGTAATCTGCATATTACTTGTCCTCGCCGTTGTCGAACTTCTTCGGTTCTTCCTTGGATTCCTTCTTTTCAGCGGCGACGCGCGGCTTAACGTTAGCAGCGATGTAATCGACGATGAGCTTGAGAGACTTCACAGCGTCGTCGTTTGCCGGAATCGGGAAATCCACGAGGGTTGGATCGACGTTCGTGTCGCAGATGCCAATGATAGGAATGTGAAGACGGCGAGCTTCAGCAACAGCGATCTTTTCGTGAGCGAGGTCGGTCACGACGAGAAGGCCCGGGAGGTTCACCATTTCACGGATACCACCGAACACGTCGAGGAGCTTGGCGCGTTCACGATTCTTGTCGAGGACTTCCTTCTTGGAGAGAGCCTGGAAGGTGCCGTCCTGTTCCATAGCGTCGATCTTGTCGATCTTCTTGATGGACTTGCGGACAGTCTGGAAGTTCGTGAGCATACCGCCCAACCAACGGTTGGTGACGGAGAACTGGTTGCAAGCAGCAGCAGCGTCGAGCACGCACTGACGTGCAGTCGGCTTCGTGCCAACGAAGAGCACGGTCTTGCCAGATTCAGAAATCTTGGCAGCGGCCTTGGCGGCTTCTTCGAGGAGGTCACGAGTCTTGGAGAGGTTGAGAACGTAGATGCCGTTCTTTTCTGCCAAGATGTACGGTTTCATTTTCGGATTCCAGCGCTGAGTCTGGTGACCAAAGTGGGAGCCTGCAGCAAGCAGATCTTCGACGGAAGGCAAATTAGCCATATTGTATTTTCCTTTTCGGTTGTTACTACCCGAACCGCAATTAAGCCGCAAAGCGAAGTTAAAAGTACCGCGCCACCGAAGCGACTCTTGCAAGCCGGTGATTGTTTATGCCCAGGCGATATTGTCTGAGCTAGCCCAAAGATAGAAATTATTGGGGGACGCGTCTAGTGCGGGAATGCGTGCGGATAGCGGAAAAAGGGGGGGGAAAAGGGCATTTTTACCAAATCATCCCGATTACAGCGCTGAAGGCTTAACCTTCCGGCGAGTTCCCGATTCCTTGCATTTCAACGGCCTCCAGTTCGGTCGGGAGCGGGTTCTTGTCGTCTTGCTTTGCGCCGAGCTGTTTTAGCTTGTAGCAAGTCGTGAGTACGCTTTGACCTTTGTCTGCAAATTTCGCCATTCCCTTTTTGTAGGCTTCCTGAGCTTTGTCGAGCGAATCTCCGACTGCGTTCATCTGCTTTACGAACATGCCCACGCGGCTCAGCAATTCGTTCGCGAGTTCAAAGACGCGCTGCTGATTCTGCGCCTGCTGCACTTGGCGCCATGTCAGTTTGACGATACGGAGTGCGGCGTAAAGCGTTTGTTCGTCGGCGATATAGACGCATTTTTCCATGGCATTTCGCCATAGCGCAGGTTCTTCGGAAAGCGCAGTCCATAGCGCTGCGGAACGCGGCACGAACATGATTACGAAATCGACGGTTTCGCGGGGCGCTTTCACATATGACGTATATTTTTTCTTGGAGAGTTCATCGACATGTTTTTTGAGGCTGTCGATGTGATTCTTCAAAAGAGTTTTACGTTGTTCAACATCATCGCATGCGACGTAATCCATAAAGGCAGTCATGGAAACTTTCGAATCGACGATGACGTCTTTTTTCATGTCGAGGTGTACAATGACATCGGGCCGCATGGTCTTGCCAGTTTCTTCTGAGTACAACACATTGCCACCGGCATCGCGAAGCGTCGCCTGCGTTTCGAAATGGATCCCTTCTTGGAGGCCCAGCGATTCCAGCAGTTCTTCGAGGACGCATTCGCCCCAGTCGCCTTGCAGTTTGCTATCGTGCTTGAAGGCTCGAACGAGATCATCGGCGGCGCTTTTAGTTGCCGCGTTCGATTCGATGGACTGTTTCAACACTTCCTTGAGCGAAGTGTTCGCGACGGTCTGCTGCAAGGTCGTGTCGTTCATGGTCTTTTCCATCTTGGCGATGGTTTCCTTGAGCGGGTTCACGAGCTGTTCCATGGTCGCGTTGCCTGTTTTCGAAAGTTCCTCGCCACGTTGCTTGAGCATTTTCTCGGTTGCGATTTGCGCCTCGGCCACGAGCCGTTTCGAGATTTCATCAAAGCGGGCTTTCTGTTCTGCAAGAGACAATTGATGGACCCGTTCCATTTCTTGCTTCATCGCGTCTAGCTGTTTTGCAGCATCCTCGCGCACTTCGGCGACCTTCCTAGTTTCCGCTTCCAACTTGCTTTGCAACACGGCCACTTGTTTTTCAAGTTCCACGCTCATCTCCCGCGCTTTGGATTCCTTGCGCGCACCCAGGACGCGGGCCACCAAAAAACCGATAACGAGTCCCGTCACGGCACATACAACAACGGTCGCAATAGTCATATTCCGTTCTCCTTTTCTAAAATTCTACTTCGCCATTCAACGTTTACAACATATCCTAATCTATTTATCGTTTCTAAAAATACGTTTGTCAAATTTTAAAAAATTCATGAATTGCAAATATTTTTCTAAATTTGGGCGCATGGCAGAAAAAAAGAAAATTCTCGTAATGGTCGCAAGCCCAAAGAATGAACGCAGTGGAACGCTCATCCCGACAAAGGCCTTTGTCGAAGGGCTTGAGCAGAACGGCGATTACGAAACTGAGTACATTTTTATCGACAAGATGCATATCAAGCCCTGCCGTGGCTGCCTAAGCTGCTGGGGTCGTCCGGACGGTTCGTGCTTTATCAAAGACGACGACGTCCCGATGATTCGCGAAAAGCTCACGAACTCCGACATTGTCATCTGGAGTTTTCCACTGTTCCTGTTCAGCATTCCCGGGCAGATGAAAGTCCTGATGGACCGCATTGTGGGCATGGTCCACCCCTACATGGGACAAAAGCTGAAGGATGGCGCCAATGCCATGAATTCGCACCTGCACGGATTACAGTTCCAAAAGGAAGGCCAAAAGATTATCTTGCTTTCGAGCTGCGCCTGGATGGATCTCGACGTCGTGTATGAACCCATCCGCAAGCAGTTCGACATCATTCTCGGGCACGAGGGCTACACGCTTATCGCCTGTCCGCAGATGCGTGCGCTCGACCACCGTGGCGGTCCGCGCCGCTTGAACATGCTCCGCGAAAAATACCGCAAGGGCGGCGAAGAACTCGCCAAGACGGGCAAACTTTCGCAGGAAGCCATCGATATGATGCAGAAGCCTATTTTCAGTGATGACGCCTACGAGACGCTCGTCGTGGAATTCGTGACGCACATGTTCGACCGCGACGACAATTTTTAAGCAAGCGGCTTTAAACTAAAATATTTTGGTTCTCTAACTGCGTTTTTGGCCAAACCAGTACATAAAATAGAACCGGAAACGTAGTTCATGGATATCGACTTTTCTGTACTTTTTCGTTTCTTTATAGAAACCCAATAGTTCGTATCCACCCCTGAAACCGAACTCAATACAGCCAATCTTAAAGCCGACGCCAAGTACCGCGTCTAGCCACAAATCATTACCATACTCGGGCTCGCCAGAAAAAACTTTTTCGTTTTCTATTTCGACTTTTTCTTCGAACCACGGGAACCGAATTGCAGGGCCCAAATTCACAAAGAAGTTTTCCGACAAAAACATATTCCAGAAAAGCGCGATTTCAAAACTAGATGACGACACCGAGTCTTTGACTTCACGATGGACATACTGATACTTAGAACCGATGCCAAACATTCCATCGAAACCAAGCTCAGCACGCAAGGCCATATTATCTGTAATCGGGAACGCCATTTCGAACATTATGCTGAGCCCTGTCGTCTTTTCCGCATCATAATACTCTTCAGCACCCTTTAAATACGACGGGCCTATTCCAAGCATAACGCCCATGCTGAACTTGGTGAAAGTATCGTCCCATCCCTTACTTTGGGCAGGCGCATTCCCGGCATCTTCGACAGCAAACGCGGAAACCGCAAGCAACATCGCCAAGACAATAGCAGTAAACTTACTTTGCATAATTCACCACCATAATACGTAACGGTTTTTTGTTTGCTCCGCCATTCAAAACTAACGAATCATAAACTCGGTATGAATTTTGGTCTGCAAAAATCAAACGCAGGAAAGGCACCGTAGTGGTATCTGGCGGATACTGCACATAATGAGGCGCAGGCTTTAGCGGTTCGAAATTGACATCAAGCGGTTTGAACGAAACGGAACCGGAATCAGCAACCCAGTAATAGTAGGTATAAGTAGAATCCCTGTATGTTTCTGAATCAAATCCCTTAACGTCCAGCGACTTGATTGAACTTGCATCATTATTCTCAAGCACTTTGCCAAAATCGACTTCCAGCGTAGCCTTGTTGCCTACTTTATCTTGAACCGTAAACTTGAGCAGGCCGTTTTTATTTGCAAACAAAGTGTCTCTTATCGAAATAACCGTATCACGCTCAACCCATTCGTCACCATCGTAATACCCCGACAGCTTATATTCCGTAGGCGCGATCGCCGCACGCAACTCCATGGCCGAGGGCACATAGGTATTTCCCTTCATATACGGGATATCGCCCTGCTTATACGAAAGCAAGGGCTTCGCCTCGCCGGAATTTTCATCTTTCACCTGAATTGAAAGAATTGAGGCATCTTTAAACGCCGGAATATATATAGTCCAGGAGGATCCACTGGGATTATAATCAGTGCGTACTTCTTCGTTCCTAAAATCACTGAATATGGCGCCACACTTCTTTTCTTTGCCATTCACGCTACACACAGGTTTAAACACGAGGCCACACAAATCCGTGAGTAAAACTTCGTCCGTCTTTTCAACAAGCACATAATAAGTACTACCTCCTGAATCGCCACACGAAGCCAGGAGCACCGCAACAAGTAACAACAATACATTGTATTTCATCTTAACAACAATATAAACAAAAAGAATTTAAAAATACAATAAAAAAGAAAAGCCCCGGCAGACGCCAGGGTTTTCCGTAAAAGCAAATTCGCAGATTAGCGCTTGCTGAACTGGAAGTGCTTACGAGCCTTCTTGCGGCCGAACTTCTTACGTTCAACGGCACGGGCGTCGCGAGTCATGAGGCCTTCCTTCTTGAGGGCCGGCT
>JAEEGJ010016284.1_pt1 | contig 17105 bp, 10 predicted proteins | sample 8958761 | NCBI WGS metagenome assembly JAEEGJ01 (sample SAMN16246546, study PRJNA631951) | gut metagenome | biome: gut microbiome; feature: rumen; material: RS-attached | host: Bos | place: Iran: Karaj | collected 2018-10 | reverse complement strand
CGCCTTCCACTTTCTCAATTTTTCCCGTGCTGTCGGTTTTTCCAGTAGCACCAAGCGTTCCAACTGCATAGCCTTGAATTTGTTTGAGCAAGGCTTCATGAGCACTCCAGTCGCTCTCGGGATATTCCGTTGCAGTTGACGTTTTCGACATCACCACCTTAATGGTCGATGACGTGTCGGAACCATCCACAAACAAAGTGTCCCCCGCATTGGATTGCACCACCGTCGAATGGACTTCTTCCGGGTCGCCAATTTGCACATCGAAGCTTCCCTGCGGAAGCGAGTCAATCACAAAATGGCCCGTACTATCAGGAACAACGTAGCGATCAAGGCCAGCCACGCGAACGACAGGCGATGCCCCAAGCAGCACATAGCCTTCGATAGACGAAAGATCGCCAAGCTTGATGGTATCGACCTTGGAATCCGATTTGGCAAGAGCTACAGAATGCACTGCGCCCGACGCCTCAGATTTGTTCACGTTACGAGCTTCAATGGTATAGCGGCCGTTACGGACTTCAAACGAGACTTGCCCATCCTCATCTGTTTCGTTCCAAGCATTTTCCGCAGGGCCGCTAGAAAGGTAATCGTCCGGCAAAATGCGAACACGCGCCGTAGATGCAGGCGTTCCATCAGCCATTTGAACATACAAAGCAATAGTCGATTCGGCTTCGGTGCCACCAGCAACATTTCTTTCGGTGCACGCCGTCAAAGCCAACGCAAAAACTCCAAGCAAAGCCAACAAGCGCATTTGAGCAACCGTCATCCAACTAGTTTTCATGATTGCCCCCTTGAACTTCTTCAGGTTCGCGAGATTGTTGCATTTCTGCACCGCGAATGCGGCGTTTGCGCCCACGCCTCTGCGGTGGCGGATACGGGTCCGAAAGCGGGAAAAGTTGCATGCCGAGCTGGAAAACGCGATTCGGCTTTTGACACGCACCTACTTTAGCAAGCACTTCGCGACGGAAGCGGCGCACCATTTCCACAAGTTCTTTATAAGTTGCTTCGTCACAGCCAAACGCGAGCGTCGAAAGATTGCGTTCTTCGCGCTCAAAGCGGTCCATCGCCGTCTGCGCCACGTCCAGATTCTGTTGGATGTAAGCGTTCACCGCCGTATTGTAAGATTCAAATCCACTCGAAACAAGACCTTGCGTTTGTTCATAAAATCCTGTTTGCTCGTTTTTCTTGATCATCGACAAGCGTTCCAAAAGCGCAATCGAAGACTTTACCTGGCTTGCAGAAATCGGCGGACGCACCATGAGCCCCAAGGCAGCATCGTCACCCACATACGGGTAAAACGTCACAAGTTCACGGACAACCGCATGGTACCAATGGTCAAAATATTCAAACTGGTCCTTCGCCAAGTTTTCCACCTTGCATTCCTTAGATGCCACAAGCTTTTCCAAGAACTGTCGGCTTTCGGTATGCGTTTTAGCCTGGTTAAAAGCAACCATGTTTGCAAAGTACGCTTTTTCGCGTTCGTCACTGCAAAAGATAGACGCAAAAACTTCGACAATGCGGTCGGTCAGGTTTCGCTTGCCCTGCAAAATCTTATTGAACATCGATGAATCGAAGCCCGCTTTTTCGGCAATAAAACGATGGCTAAAACGCCAATCACTTGCATGGCGCTCTTCGTAGGCGTCTTTCAAAAAATCGCGGTAATTCAAATATTCAAAGATATTGATCATGTTTTAGTAGGCAGTTAGAAGTAGACAGTAGGCAGGAACTGCATAACTTAATATACATTATTGTCCACAGTTTTGCAAATTTTATGTCCACATTATGTTATAAAAAAAATGTGTTATTTTTTGAAAAATCTAAAAAAGTTCATTTTTTACGTGAAAAATATCGAATTATCAGATTTTCTCACGTAAAAATTCAGACAAACTTATTAAAAATTCAGCAAAAAGTATCTTTCGCCACCTTTTAGACGGTGTTTTAAGCTTTAAAAGCTCAAAATTTTTCATTTTAAAGCAAAAATCCGCATTCAAGCGGATTTTAACTACATACAACATCAAAATTTTACGTGAATATCAAGCTTATTTTGAAGATATTCACGTAATATCCAACTAAAAATGGAATTTTCGTTTTTAATAGCGGAAGTAGTTGCCTTTGGGGAGGTTTCGCAAATCCGACTGATTGCGAACATTTTGCACTTTCTGGCCAAGCGCATTGACCGTGATGCCTTTGGCTCGCGGCTTTGTCGCAAGTTTTGTCGGAACAATCGAAACAGGTCCCTGCTGATTTTCGCGAGTGGCCTTGCAACCGGTACGATAAACATCCTTCATATCAAACGCAATCATGTCGATATTCGGGCCGCCATCTGCCGTCGCCGACTGTAAAATTACCTTGAAGTCCAAGGCATCCACCCAGACGTTGTCGATATAGACCGTATCCCACTTGTCCCAGCTTCCGGTGGACTTGAATGTCACATCGTAGGTGCCATTATCTACCGTAACCTTCATATCGCGATTAGCGCTTCCCGAAAACGAATAGCGGATCATCACACGGGCCTTTTCTGCAGACTGGTCCGAAGTCACCATGTACGTGGCCTTGCTGTAGGCAGAATTATCAAGATTGAAGAAACCGCCGCCAGTATAGCCTTCATGATTCTTTTCAGTCCAGCCATCTCCAAATTCAGGTTCCGCCATGTCAATCACTGACGGCCAAGCATCCGTACCAGCCTTGAGCGAGCACAGAGCTTCGTCAAGTTCCTTGACTTCCACTTCACCGCTTGAACTGCTCGAACCGCCACCAGGACCTTCTTCGTAAGAATCTTCCGAAGCATGAGAAATCGGCGTGCAAGCGGCACCGCCCTTGAACATCGCCGTGTATGTGATGTCACGGGCCTTCGTCTTGAAGCCATAATAAATCATGTTCTTCGAAACTTCGTTGCAGTCATCATCGACCCACTTTTCAAACGTTTGGCCATTCGGCGTCACGCGGAGCGTCATCGGGGAACCCGCCGGGAAATACTGCGTCTGCGTAATGAGGCCGTTGTAATTCGAGAGGTTCGTCTTGACCTTGATGGTATAACGCTTCTTAATTGCAGACACAAGCGTCGTAAGCGCAGCCTTTGCATCGGCAGAGAGGTTCGTGTTGGACTTGAGATTATCTGCAAGCTCTTCGCAAATCATCTGGGCGTGGCCCATCGAGCCCATTTCCTGGAAGTGCGTCGTACCATCGTTCACACCATCAGGGAAATTCGGGTATTCACCCTTTTCCAGCTTTTTGTAGAGATAGCGGGTCACATAATCGCCCATACCTTTGTACGTATTGTTATACGTGTTGTACGACTTCATGTTCAAATCGACAAACGGAATCTTGTTGTTCTTGGCAACCGTCTGCATCATGCCGCGGGCATCGTAGTTGTTAGAGCCCGTCGAGAACACGTTGCGGCTACCGTTCAAGTTCATCGGAGAGACGAGGACGACATTGGCGCCCTTGCCCTTGCCAGCATCGACATACTGTTGGATGAATCCAGAGAACTTCGACGGCTCCACATAACGCGCGGCCTTTGAATAGTCGCGGTCATTATGGCCAAATTGCACAAAGAGGTAGTCGCCCTTTTGGAGCTTTCCCTTGACCTCGTCCAAGCGGCCTTCTTCGATGAACGTTCTAGAGCTACGGCCACCGATTGCATAGTTAAGGACTTTCACACGGGAGGCGTCAAAGAAATGCCCAAGCACCTGGCCCCAGCCCGTTTGCGGATAGACGTTATCCTTATACGTCTGCACGGTCGAATCGCCCACCACGTAAATCGAAAAACTGGTGGAATCGCTTACAGCGACACCTGTGAAAACAGCGGCAGCAAGAATCATTTTTAAAGAAAACTTCATATACAACCTCTGGATCCTTCGACTTCGAGGCTACGCCTCTTCGCTCAGGATGACAATTTGTACTTATTTCACCTTTGCCCAAGTCGCAATAAGCTTTTCACGACCCTGGCGAACGACAACTCGGTAAACTCCGTTTGTACGCACGAGAGAAGACATATCCACCTCGCCCGCCAAAACAGCCTTACGCACGACAAGACTTCCGCTCATATCGAACACGCTTATGTCAGCACGTTCTGGAAGCAAAAGCTTATCGCCAAGGAGCTTTGCTCTAGCCACCATCTTGATACCTTGCAACGATGTCGGAATTGAATCCTTAGCATCCTTGCAATCCACACCAACACGGCAGACACCATCTAGGTTAAAGCCAAACGCATCAAGGTTCGGAGCACCATCAGAAGTCACCGACATAAACTTGAGTTCGGCTTCGCCCTGCGGCGCATCCATCACAACGTAAGCGGTATCCCACTTGTCCCAGCCACCTGTCGGAGGGGCGCTCAAATAGTAGTCGTGGTCAAGGTAGGCATTGAACATACGGTCTGTAGAACCGCCATTGGCGTAACGCACAGCAAGCGTCACGTAGCCTGCACCGGGGAACTTCACCTTGTAACTTGCAAACGACACGTTCGTGTTATCCAAGTTGAAATAGCCATCGCCAATATAGCCAGTCCATTCCGTTTGGGTCCAGCCAATTCCTGCAGTATCCGGCTTACTTGCGTCAAAGAATTTCTTGATATCCTTATCCACCTTGGTTTCTGTTTCTTCACTGCCACCAATCGGCGTGAACGGTTCAAACGTCACATCGTCAAGGCTCTTCGGGGTCGTTGTCGGGAATGCGGTCAAAGCCTTGCCATCGCCCGTGTACTTCTGAGCGGTACCGCCTTCATACACTGCAGTGAACTGCGTCGATGCAGAACCCATGACAAACGTGTGGATGTACGGAGACTTTACATTGGAGCGGCTCGGGGCGCCGACCTTGTTGCCGTTACCGTCATACCAGCCCAAGAACTTTTTGCCGGACTTCGGAATGGTCTTGAGCATAACCGTCATGCCCTTCGGGTAGTAAGCGCTAAGAGAAGTCGCTTCGGCAGCGCCTTCCGGGCTCACCTTGACATCTACCTGGTACATAGGCGCCATGTAGTCGCCAAGTTTTTTCACAATCGGATCCTTGTGGGCGCGCATCTGTTCTGTAATGATACGTCCAAAGGCATTCGCACCGTTCATCTGTAAATGCACCTGGTCCGTCTGGTCACTGCCCAAGTTGCTATATTCAGATTTTGTAGCATAGTTGAAGATAAACTGTGCCGAATAGCGTTCGCCCACAGAAATCATGTAGTTCGCGACCATTTCGCTCATATCGATAAACGGAACGTTCAATTCCGTTGCAAGGCTCTGGTTAAGAGCCGGGTAGCCACGATAGCTGTTATGGATCTGCGTTGGAGAATCATAGTACAAGCGACGAATCGGGCTCATGATAATCGGATAAGCGCCTTTCGCCCTGACATCGCTCACAAGCTTTTTCATGTTGGAGGCAAAGAAGTCTTCCGTGCTGTAGTTCACGTCGTTAATACCGAACTGGACAACGACATAGTCGCCAGCCTGCAACTTGTCCGCAATGCAGCCACCATTGGAGCAGCCCTTCTTAAAGAACATGTCGTAATAGCCGACCGCGGTGTTACCCTTTTTGTCCTTACCGCCGCCACCAAGCGACATGCCGCCCTGTCCACGGTTCACTACTGCCGCCTTGTTTACATCGAACCAGTAATGAAAATCCTGGCCCTGGCCCTGTTTGGGATAATAACCATCAGCCCAGTCCTGCATGGTGGAATCACCAAGCATATAAATTGTAACCTTCGCAATCGCAAGCGGAGTCGCCAACATCGAGGCTACAACAGCACCCTGCCAAACCTTAGAAAACATACCCATTTGAAAACCTCTTAAAAAAATCCCAAAAGCTTCCGAGAGCAACTCCCGGAAGCACACAAGTTATTTTGCGGCCTTACGCAAGCTCTTCGAAATCACGCGACCGTTCAATTTCACAACCATCATGTAAGCACCACGCGGGAGCATTTCGCGGTCAAACATCACCTTAGACGTTCCGGCAGTCACATTGCGGGAGATTCCGCCAACGAGCTTACCTGTCACATCAAAGGCATAGATTTCAGCAAGGCCTGCTTCATTTGTATGGAGGATTCCCGTTACCGGATTATAAACATTCGGCCTGAACGACTGAGGCGCAATCGATACCGGCTTGTCAACAACCTGCGTTCCATCGTAAAGTTCTACGCCGTCAATTCCGAACGTGAACATATCGACATTCGGGCCACCGTCACTTGTCATCGACGTAAGCTTGAGCGTATTGACGCCAGCCTTCAGCTTCACATCTACAGAGGCCTCTTTATACGTTGTCCATCCTGTAGCCGGGAAACTAACCGTACCTGCCGACTTGCCATTCACGCTAACAGCCATGCTACGATCAGCATTTCCACCATTGGCGTAACGGATTGTCAAAGTCGTCTTAGCCTCGGTCTTCGAGAAGATTTCCCAAACACCATAGCTAGAAAGTGTGTTATCAAAATTGAAGTAACCGTTCTTGAGGAACCCTTCGTTTGTTTTTTCGGTCCACCCCACACCATCCTTCGGCGTAGAAGCATCGAGCATAGACAAACCGTCGTTCACAACCGGAGTCGTATCGACCGGCACTACGACATTTTCACCGACCACGTAAACTTCCGGCTGTTTGAGTTTCTTCACCATGTCCGGCATAAAGAATCCCACATGCGGCGGCTGGTTGTATGCCGTATTTTCGGAGGCAACCGCAGTACGGTACGTGGCGTCGTGCATCAAGGTATAGACGCGATGCGGGCTTGTAACCGGAGTGGCAATGATATAAATCGTCGTCGGATCCTTTTCAGAGCGCACAACGAGTTCTTCACGCCAGTCACCAAACAAGTCTGCAATAAGGCTCGGAGTATTCTTGGTGCCATTGCACCCCGTTACACCAAGCGCCGTCGGGCCATCAAAGTAAACCTCGGCCTTGACATCCTTAGAATTGAACTTGGTCACGTAAGCACCGTCCAGAAGTTCATCGTAGGCGTCACCGTCGAAATAAATGCGGAAGTTCTGCGAAACAGCCGGAGAACCGATTTTTTCGTGCTTGACAGTGAACATTCCACCGCCCTTTGCAGACCACATTTCGTAACCACGATGGGTCGAGTCGACATCGGCAGCCATGCCGCGACCATTATCGACACCAGGCTGAGCCGTTCCCCAGATAATCGTACCATCATGGGCACGTAATTCATCAGTGTACTTAGCATCCTTGTGTTCATGCACATCCCAGGATTCAAGCCCCGGATGGTCCGGATCCAGATCACCGATATGGTGAGCGTCGCCATGGCCAAGACCAGTGCGGTAACGCAGGGTGCCATCATGGTTCAAGGCTGCAGCACCGAAAAACACTTCATCATAACCATCGCCATCGAGGTCAGCCGCCTGAAGACTGTGGTTTCCTTCGCCATAGAGACCCTTGCCCGGGTCTTCAGACTTGTGGTACCAGCGTTGCTTCAATGTTTTGCCATCAAAATCATACGCAACCACATAAGCAGACGTGTAATAACCACGTGCAAAAATTGCACTCGGATGGACGCCATCCAAGTAGCCAGTCGCAGCCAGGTAGCGTTCGCAACGGTTACCGTAGTTGTCGCCCCAGTAGCCCTTGCCATCCTTGCCCTTCACATGCTGGTTGATGTCTCGACTCGGCACAAAATCAACCGTCGAAACCGCAGCGCCATCAGCACCGCGGAAAACGGTCAAGTATTCCGGCCCCTTAAGCACAAGGCCGTTACCGTCACGATAATCCTTGGACTTGTCGCCCACAGCCTTGCCCGTACCATCAATCGTTCCGTCGGCAGTTTTCACAATCATTTCGGCTTTGCCATCGCCGTCATAGTCAAAGACCTGGAATTGCGTGTAATGAGCACCTGCGCGGATATTCTTGCCGAGGTCAATGCGCCAAAGGCGCTTGCCATTCAGCTTGTAGGCATCAATAAACACGGTACCCGTATAACCCGTTTGCGAGTTATCGTGAGCGTTAGACGGATCCCATTTGAGAACCAATTCATATTCGCCGTCGCCATCGAGGTCGGCCGTGCTCATATCGTTCGGAACGTAAGTGCACGTTTCACCGTTCGGCATAGTCTGTGCTGCAGGCGGCTCCACTTTAAAAGTCTTATATGGGAAGGATTTTCCGCTATTGGAGACCGTTTTATCCAAAACAACAGAAAGCGGAGACTTCGTCTGTTCCTTACCGTCCACAACTGCGGCAACTTCGTAACTGGAAGTCGCCATTCCGTCACTATCCAGGAAATTCGTTCCGTCCGTTTTTCCGATGGAGGCAATCTTCTTTCCATCACGATAGAGGACAAATTCCGTCGCCGGGTCGTCGGTGCCCAACAAGCGCCAGCTAACCAGCATACCCTTGCCCACGTTTGACGCGACAAGGCCGCGCGTCAAGTTTTCCATTTGACGAGGCGCAGCAAAAGATGGAACAGCAAGCCCTGCAGCAAGCGCAGAACTTACAAGAATAGACTTGAAATTACGATTGGATCCCATATACAACGCTCCTAACGGTGTAAAACCAAACTCTTGTTTCTTTCAAATATAATCTCTTTTCAATAAAAAGTCCACATTTTTTATTATACTTTTAACTTTCAAACGATAATTTGCTAGAAAAAGTCCACAAAAGGAATTTATTATTTGTCTACATTAGTAAACCTGTTTTTAGGAAATTTCGACCACAAAAAGTACAGTTTTTCGTAAAAAAACGAAACGAAACGCGCCAAAAGTTCTCGTAAGTCGTTCCTTTAACTATATTTAACACGAGTATGCCGCATTGGTGGAAAAATTTTTCGTGGGAATGGCTGTTCGATCATATCGCAGCCCGTTCTCCGACATTTGTAAAAATCATGGTTGTCACCGGAAAGTCATTCCTGTACTATCACGGAATGACCCGTGCCGCATCTTTGACCTACACGACGCTCGTGGCAGTCGTTCCACTCCTCATCATGCTCACCTCCATCACTCTCGCTGTCGGGTTCGGAAACTTCATTTCGGACTACCTCCCCATCGTGATTGACATGCTCAATCTAGACTGGCCGACCGAGCAAATCATGGACATTGTCGAAAACGCCGAACACATTCCCATCAAAAAGCTTGGATTTATCGGCGCAGGCGGTCTTTTTGTCACGTTTATCCTCGCATTCGGAAGCCTCGAAACGAATTTCAACGTGGTCTGGGAGAACAAAACTTCCAGAACTTTGATTCGCCAGATTAAGATTTACACGCCGTTCCTCCTCATCGGTGCAGCCGTAGTCGGCATGTTCGCAGGTTTTGTAAACCACGTGCAGAACGTGCTCAAGGTCATCATCGTTGACGGTTTCCACTTTTCGCCGGAAGTCATCAAGGCGCTGATTACCGTGTTCTGGTACTCGGCATTCCATATCGCGGCGCTTCTCGTGATTTTCATCATGCTTTACGCGCTCCCGGCACGCCCGGCAGGCCACAAGCCCTACACTCGCCGCAAGCTATTCCTGGCGTCGATGCTCTCGACTTTGCTTTCTTGGCTTGCCATCAACATCTACGTGAAGATTCTGATGCTCATCCAGACGGCAATGGTCACGCGCATGTCCATCTTCTACGGATCACTAGCTTTTATTCCACTATTCCTCTTCTTGCTCTTTGGCGTTTGGTCCATCATTTTGTGCGGCAACAGTCTCGTGTGGACGATTTGCCACTGGCCCGCAGTCAGCGCAAAGAACTGGAGATGGGAAGGAAACACGGACGGACTATGAAAACAAAACTTTTGACATCTCTCCTCATGGCGCTCACGCTCGCCGTAAGTTCCCACGCCGAACTCCAGGGTTCCAAAGATTACGAACCGAGCAAGGCCGAATCATCTGACTGGAGCGCACTCGTTGGCGTTAGCGGAGGCAACTCGCTGATTGCCCGCGATGGTACAATTTTCATGAACCTTCGCATTGGTATCGCCTTAAATCCCTACATCAGCTTTGGCGCATACCATTCCTCTATACTCAGCAATGTACAGAATCCGAAAGTCCATCATTCGCAGATGATTGACTACCATGCCTATGGCGTTTTTGCAGAACCAGTCGTTTTCCGCAATGGCATTTTCTCGATTTCGCTCCCGGTGAGCATCGGCGGTGGCGAAGTCGATTTTATGGACAAGGGTGACGAAGACGGATTCAAGGCAGAAGACGGTTTCTTTATAGCTGACTTTTCGGCACAGTTCAACTTCCGCGTGACAAAGCTCTTTGAAGTTTCTATCGGAGGCGGTTACAGGCTCTTCGCCGGAATCGAAGCCAACAACTTGAAGAACAAGGATTTCCGCACTCCGTTTGGCGAACTGAGATTCACGTTTAAGGAATAGTCGTTGGTTCTTAGCTAATAGTTATTAGAAAAGCCCGGCAGATGAGCTGCGCGGGCTTTTTTTTGCAAATTTCGGACAGCCCCAAGCTGTCCATTTTCTACGGAACTTCTGCAGAGTCCCTTGTTGTTAGTCCTTTAGGCAACGAACCGGGAAGGCATTGTTCTTGCTGAAGTCGTACAGATACCCGTCTCCATAGTAGTAGCGCAGGTACATGTTGTTGGCATAGCCGCTAGTGAACTCCGTAGCACACCAAAAGTACGCGTATTTGCCACCATCGTAGAAATAGCCATCCCCTTCCCTGTAGCCAACGGGCCGTGCAGAAAAGCCGTAAGCATCCGTACCGTTTCCATTTTCGTCCCAACCACTCTGGGACTTAAGAACCTTGCCCGCATTGTCCTGGCCACCCACTGCCGCGAACAACGTTTTCCATTCTGCCGGACTGGGCAGGTGCCAACCGCTAGGACAAATCCCCTGCACCTTGCCAGAAAGACCGCAGGTTTTGCCAAAACCGCAGTCCAACGGATTCGAGGCTTCGTTTGCAAGTTTCACCGAGTCGATGGCTGCCGCCCAGGTGTAAAGGCGACCTGCCGCTTCGCAATTTGCGACCGAATCATTGTAGCACCAGCTCTTTCCCTTGAGGCTCGGGGTATTGGCACTGTCGGCGTAGTTAAGGTTTTCGGCCATCCAGGTCTGGGAACCGATTATCACGGTCTTGTACGTTTTACCATCGCGGCTGTCGGTAAGATTTCCGTTAGTCACATCGGCAGGCTCAGTGACCTTACTAGAATCGCTGACGCCACCGCAAGCAGCAAGGAGTGCCAGGGATCCTACAGCCACTACGCGGCTCCAAAGTTGCAAATGTTTCAGGTATTTCATAGAATCTCCATGATAAGCATTTTGTAAGAAATCTATAATTTAATTTTACGAAACGTAACAGAATAGGGCAAAAAAAATAATCATTATTTGATATTCCGTTCGCCCGTTAACAGCCACCACGTTTTTCCCAAAGAGACAAAATCATTGTTTTTAGACTGTAAACAGGCAATTTTATGTCTAAATGGCACGCGCCGAAATCAAGGGAGACGGCTTATTCTGAAAAATTATTCGGAATCCTTGAGTCAATGAACTGAAAACCCGTAGTCCTTGTAGTCGTAATCCAGGAACGAGCTGCCGAGGCTGTAGTTCAAGCTAATCCCCATTGAGGCCCCTGAAGCCGGCAGGGAGCGCCGAGAAGGCGAAGGCGTCCTCGTTGGTGATGCCACTAGTAAGCAGGTGCCAACCTTGGGGGCATACGCCACGAACAGGATAAGTCAGCGAGCATGTCTTGTTATAGCCGCAGCCCTTGCCGTTCATGCTCCATGTGCCCGCGCTGTCCATAGCAGCTGACCACTCGTAAAGGCGGCCGTACTTGGTGCAGTTGCTTGCATCGTTGCGGTAACCGAGGACTTCGCGGAACTGCTGCTCGATTTAGAAGAAATTCCATCATCATTCAAATTACCCGCCGAAGTTGACGAATCATCGCCACAAGCGATAAGAAACAATGTAAATAATAAAAGAGAACCACTAAGAAATTTCATAATCGTAGATTTTACCTCGAACAGTAAAATATCAAGGAGCGTAAAATTAGTGGAAATGACACATAGCGAGCCTCCATGGAATTCAAGAAGCAAACTTCGGCGATATTAGCAATCACTGAAAGCTAATACTTTATACAACGAACGGAAAACGCGAAACTCATATAGCCACTGTCGTCGAGATCAGAAGCTTCGTCGGTATAGAACAAGTTCAAGCTGTATACAGAGTTATGAATGCTCATAGTAATACTCCAGAAACGCGCTGCGGTGCCCTCGTTGACGTAGTTTCCATTTTCGAGTCTGTAACCAGCAGGCAACGCCGAGAACGAAAACGTATCTGTGCCGTTCATGCTATTGCCTTTAAATGTCCACCCCAAAGTGGACTTGAGAGCCTTGCTAGCCTTTGATTTTCCACCGACATTCCCGAACAAGATTCGCCAATCATATTCAGAAGGCAAACGCCAACCATCAGGGCAAACACCTCGTACCGGACCCTTTAACGAACAGTTTCTATCGAGACCACAGTTTTCACCCGCTGCACGGAGAATGTACAAACTATCTATTGCAGCTCCCCATGTGTAAAGGCGACCGTACTTGGAGCAATTGGTCACATCGTCGTTGTAGCAATAGCTGTTTGCGGTTTCGTAGTTCAAATTCTGAGCCATCCAAACCTGCGTGGAGACGGTAAATCTCCTAAAGGTTTTACTGTCTTCAGCACTACACACCTGTTTGTCTAAGGTTACCGTCTTGTAGGTTTGACCGTCGCGAGGATCTGTCATAGAACCAACAGTCGCCTCGAGTGTTTCGGAGCCGACTTCAAACTCCTGGCAAATCTTATTTGATGATGACGTCGCCACACCAACGCTTGCAGAAGACTTCGCAGAACTATTATTGTTTTTAGACGAGCCCTCTCCAACATCCGAATTATTCGCCGAGGTTGATGAATCATCGCCACAAGCGATAAGAAAAAAAGCAAGCAAAGAGGGGATTAGCAACTTCATGACGGACGCCTTGTTAGAATAAATATATTGAAGATGTTTTCTTCACAAGAATATAGCTTTTCCACACTTAATAATTATCTTTTAAACGATGCTTGATTACATTTCGATTCGCGGTTGCAGACTCCATAATTTAAAGAATGTCAACGCCCAGTTTCCGCTGGGGAAAATCACGGTTGTGTGCGGACCGTCGGGGTGCGGGAAATCGACGCTCGTGATGGACACGCTCCACGGCGAAAGCAAGCGACGTTATCTCGAAACGCTCTCGCCATTTGCGGCAGATTTGCTCGGAGGCAAGCGAACGATTCCGCTCGACAGCGCCGAAGGACTCCCGGCAAGTTTAGCAATTGCAGCCACGCGTGGAGAAGCACCCGCAAAAGCATCAGCACTCTCGATTGCCGAATGTGACAATGCACTGCGAACATTATTCGCGGCGTTTGCAAAGCCCGCCTGCCCCATTTGCGGTGCTCCGATGGTGAGCCAGAGTCGCGAAGAGATTATTCGCGAAATTGCGGGAATGCCCGTAGGAACAAAGCTACAGTTCTTGGCGAAAATTGAGTTACAGGACGCGGCGCAGGGCAAAAGTCGCACGACGTTGGATAAGCTTTCTGCGGTGTTTTTAGCGCAAGGTTTTACACGCGCGATTGCCGACGGCACTATGTATTCGCTTGCAGACTTGCTCCCCGGCGAAAAAGTCTTGACGCCCAAGGAATTTTTCATCATCGTCGATAGAATCATCGTCCGTGAAAACACACGCACACGAATCGCAGAAGCCGTTGACGGAACGCTAAAGCTCACGCATTCCGCAATCACGCTTGACATTGCTGGCGAACGCAAATTCTATAGCACAAAGCCGTGCTGCCCGAATGCAAACGACAAACAGCACCAAACAAGCGACATACAAGAAACCATCGCGAGCCTAGATGCGCGTGCGTTCTCGCCATACAGTCGAACCAGTGTCTGCGAATATTGCTACGGCACGGGAATCATTCAAGAAGCTGCCCCAGCCAAAATCAACGAGAAAGGAGGCGGCAAAGGTCGCGCCGAATCCAATGTAGAAAGTGACGAGGACGAAAACGCAGAATGCCCGCACTGTCACGGGCTCCGCCTCAAGAAAACATACTTGAACGCCACCGTAGATGACGTCAGTTACAAGCAAATTCTCACGACGGAATTTGCAGAATTGCCCGCACTTTTGCACAAAATTTTCGATAACAAAATCGGACAGAACTTAAAAGCGACATTCAATTCGCTTCTCGATCGCATTGAAGCGATTAACGATTTGGGCATTGGTTACCTCACGCCAGGACGCGCGGGGCAAACGCTTTCTGGCGGCGAATTGCAAAGACTCAAACTCGCAAGCCTCAGTACAGGGCACTTGAACGGACTTTTGATAGCGCTTGACGAACCCGCCAGCGGTCTCCATGCCAGCGATGTCACGGCTCTTTGGAAAGTTCTCGAGAAAATCCGCAAGCGCGGCAACACGCTCGTACTCATTGAGCACAATCCGCAAATCATCAAGCGCGCCGATTACATCATTGAAATGGGGCCAGGCGCAGGCGAAAAAGGCGGCGAGATTTTGTTCCAGGGCAACCGCGACGAAGTGCTGAACAATCCGGGATCGCCCACAGGAAAGTGGATTCGTGAATTAGGTGTAAAAGGGGATTCCCGCTCGGTGGCGGGAATGACAAAGTCTAAGGCAGGAACGACAAGCAACGAAAGCGCAAATATTCTCGTTGATAACTTCGCGAAGTTCGACATGGCGCCCGTCAACGCCGCCTTCCCCATCAATAAATTCAGCGTGATTACGGGTCAAAGCGGCAGCGGAAAATCGACACTCCTTTTTGAAAACATCGCCAAACGCGCGAAAGCAGAAGAATTCAAAAAACTCGGCATCGACGCTCTTTCAATTCTCACGACCGGAGATTTTCACGGGAGCAAACGCAGCACCGTCTTGAGCGCCATCGGCCTCACCACACTATTACGCGACTTGTTCGCCAAACTTCCCGAAAGCAAAGTACGCGGCTACACCGCCTCCAAATTCAGCATGCACGCCCCCGGTGGCCGTTGCGAGAACTGCAAAGGAGAAGGCGTCATTTACGATCCGCTCGGCTACGAAGAATCCGAATGCCCCGTGTGCCTCGGCAAGCGCTTCCGTGATGAAGTTTTGGAAATCCGATTCAAGTCGCTTTCCATCGCCGACATTTTGGACATGGAAATCGGCAGTGCATACAAGCTATTCACAAACATGAAGCCGTTCGCCGAAAAGCTAAAACCACTTGTAGACACAGGCCTTGACTACCTGAAACTCGGACAAACGACAGCGCACCTCTCCGGCGGCGAACGCGCTCGACTCCGCCTCTCCATTACACTCGCGCGAGCCAAAGCCCCGAACACATTGTTCCTCTTTGACGAACCCGCCCGCGGGCTGCATCAAAAGGATATCCAACAATTGCTCGGCCTCATTCACGGACTTTGCAACGCCGGCCACACCGTCATTGCTATTGAACATGCACAAGACTTCGTCGACGCCGCGGATTATGTGGTCGAATTGAAGAGAGGCTAGGAGTCGTTAATTAGGAGTTTAAAGATGAAGAATAGAATTTCACATGCATTTGTAGCGTTCATCGCTAGTTCTCTTTTCACTCTCGCCGGGATTAGTTCCGCGTGGGCAGCCCCGCTATTTATCGGCTACTATCCCGATTGGGGAAAATGGCACAAGCCCGCCTACACTGTAGATAAAGTTCCGTACAACAAATTAACGCATGTGCTGTGGAGTTTCATCACGCCAAATACGGATGGTTCATTGCGCGGAGATGCAGCAGAAGACCCAAGCGCACTCGACGAAATGGTAACGCTCGCCCATACGGCCGGTACAAAAGTCATCGTCTCGCTTGGCGGTGGCGGACAGAGCGACAATTTTGTGCCCATAGCATCAAACGATGCGCTCCGTCAAAAATTCATCGCAAACCTCGTCAAATACGTCGCAGACCACAATCTCGATGGACTTGACATGGACTGGGAATGGGAATACAATCCCGTCCCCGAAGCAGACACTATCGCCTACAGCAAATTGCTCACAGAACTACGCGAAGCCCTCCCCAAAGACAAAAGCCTCTCGGCAGCACTTCCCTGCTCACCCTATTACGGGAAATGGTTCACAGCCGAAGTTCTCGTTAAAAATTTGGACTGGTTCGGATTCATGACCTACGACATGACCGGCGACTGGGATGACAAAGCCATGTTCGATTCACCACTATACCCGCACGAAGGTTATACCACCTGGTCGTGGGAAGAAACACGCGACTATTGGAAAAAGCGTGGCGTCCCGACAGAAAAGATGGTCTTCGGAATTCCGTCATTCGGTTTTCAATTTCAAGGAGCAACAGGACCGGGTTCCGACTTTACCAAAGGTACCGCCAAGCAAATCGCATACAAAGATATCGTCACAAACACCGACTGGAAATACTTCTATGACAGCGTCGCTGTAGAGCCCTACGGCGTATCTTCAACCGGATACGTGACCTTCGAAGACCCGCATTCTTCAGCCGTCAAATCGCGATGGGTCAAAGAAAACGGTTACGCAGGCATCATGGTCTGGGAAGTTTCGCACGACTACATCGAAGGCGTCGGGAATCCGATTCTTGATAGCATTGCTGTTGTATTGCGCGAAGGAACTACAGGAATCCTCGACATTCACAAGAAGCGCGCGACGGGCTCCCGGCTAGACGCATCGCAAAATCCGAACGCGCAAATCAAAAACGTGAATGCACTCGGAAAAAGCGTACAAAACAAAGGCCGCGAAAGACGTTTAAAAAACAAGTTTATTTTTAGAGTAGAACAGTAAATATTCCTTTCCCCTTGCCAAATATCTTTTACTTTAGTATAATTTGATAACGGTTATCAAATTTCGAGATAAGCATGGGCATTATTAAATACAAAACCAAACAGCAAGAACTGCTCCTATCTTGCTTCAAAGCGATGCAGGGCCGCCATTTCACAGCAGAAGACGTGGCGGCTTATTTCCAGAAGCAGAACATTTCTATCGGCATTGCAACCATCTATCGCCAGATTGAAAAGTTTGTGGCGATGGGCGTTGTTCAAAAGTATTTCCTTGGCGAACAAAATGCCGCCTGCTTCCAATACATGGGCGAAGAATGCCACAAAGAAGTTTCGCATTTTCACCTGAAGTGCGAAAAATGCGGCACGCTCATCCATCTCGAATGTCACGATCTTGAACAGCTGAGTTCGC
>JAEEGJ010016283.1_pt1 | contig 17106 bp, 9 predicted proteins | sample 8958761 | NCBI WGS metagenome assembly JAEEGJ01 (sample SAMN16246546, study PRJNA631951) | gut metagenome | biome: gut microbiome; feature: rumen; material: RS-attached | host: Bos | place: Iran: Karaj | collected 2018-10 | reverse complement strand
GCACCTATATCCTTGAGGCTGGTGACACCGAGGATCCCATGGTACTCTACAAGAAGTTCCGTGGCCAGGCTCCGACCTCCGACGCCCTTCTCCGCAACCGCGGCCTGAAGTAATCAAACACCCATATCAACTAACAATAGTCGGGACCTGCAACCGCATGGCCCCGATTATTGTATTCTCCCTCAATGTCTCAGCCCCTTAGGACCCTTAAAATGGCCGTCGCATCAACCGTAGCGAGTTCAGAACGCACAGCAGTGCCACACCCACGTCGGCAAACACGGCCTCCCACAGGTTGGCGATGCCCAGCACGCCCAGCACCATCACGAGCACCTTTACTCCGATGGCCAGTGCGATGTTCTGAGTGACGATGCGGCGCGTGCGGCGACCAATGGTCACGGCCTCGGATACGTGTGATGGCTGGTCGGTCTGGATAACCACGTCAGCTGTCTCCACGGCCATGTCGCTTCCCAAGCCACCCATCGCAATGCCCACGTCACTCAGTGCCAGCACGGGCGCATCGTTAATGCCGTCGCCGACAAAGGCCACTTGCCTGGCTCCCTGTTTGAGCCGCTCGATGTGCGCCACCTTGTCCTGCGGCAGCAGGTCACCATGAGCCTGGCGAATGCCCAACTGATGAGCCACCTGTTCGGCCAGAGCCTGCTTGTCTCCCGACAGCATTACCGTCTCGATGCCTAGGCCGTTCAATGCTCCGACGCCTAGGGCCGCGTCCTCCTTCGGCATGTCGCTCAACATGATGTATCCAGCATAATGGCCCTCAATGGCCACAGCAACCACTGTCCCGACGACCTCAGCCACCTTCTCAGGCACTTCGACACCTTCGCGTTCAAGCAGCCGCAGTGTGCCCGCCAGCCACTTCTTGCCGTCAACCGATGCACTCAGCCCAAAGCCTGCGATATTTCTCAGGTCACTGACTTGAACTTGCGCTGGCTTGCAATGCTTGTTGATGGCGTGGGCGATGGGGTGAGTGCTGTCTTTCTCGATGGCTGCTACGGTGGCCACCTGCTCTTCGGTCAGTCCTTCCACGCGGCTCACGGCAAACTGGCCAGTCGTCAATGTTCCTGTCTTGTCAAATACCACCGTATCGACCCGTGCAATGGCGTCAAGGTAGTTGCTCCCCTTGAACAGGATACCCCGTCGTGAAGCGGCCCCGATGCCGGCAAAGTAACTCAGCGGGATGCTGATGACCAGCGCGCATGGGCATGAAATCACCAGAAAGACCAGCGCGCGATGTAGCCACTGGATGAAATGATACTCAGATGACGGTACAACGAGCGAATAGATCCACGGCATCGCCACCACAAGCGCAGCAAGTCCAACGACAATCGGTGTATAGATTCTTGCAAATCGGCGGATGAACAGCTCGGCTGGTGACTTGCGTTCAGTGGCTTCCTCTACAAGGTGCAGGATACGCGATACGGCACTCTCGCTGGCAGGACGCATGGCCTTGAGTCTCACGACGCTTTCTCTGGCAATCATACCAGCCAGCACCTCATTGCCGGGCTCGATAACGCGCGGCACGCTCTCTCCGGTCAATGCCGCGGTGTCAAATGCCGCTGCCTCGCCTGTCAATACCCCGTCAATGGGTACACGCTCACCCGGCTTCACCTCCACGATGTCGCCTACTTTGACTTCGGCTGGTTCGACTGTCTTGTGCAGGTCACCCTCGACAATTACGGCATGATCAGGCCTAAAGGCGATCAGGGACTTGATGTTACCACGTGCACGGCTCACGGCACGATCTTGAAGCGCCTCACCGATGCAATACAGGGCCATCACTGCCACGGCCTCGGGATACTCACCGATGGAAAATGCGCCGATGCTGGCCACCGTCATCAGCAGGAACTCGCTGAAGAATTCTCCCTCGCGGGCTTCCTCGATGGCCTCACGCAGCACGCCCAGCCCCGTAGGTAGCCATGCGGCAAGATACCACAAGAGTCTGATCCATGTGTTCTGGAACCACTGCACATCCATCGCGCTCAAGGCCATTCCTATCGCCAGCATCGCCAGCGACAATGCGGGTTTCCACCAACTCATCTCCTCTTCTTCACCATGCTCATGGCTATCATTGCAACAGGCACAACCGTGGTTTCTGCCTGTCTCCTCATGGGAGCAGCAATCGCCATGAAGTTCCTGCTCATCGCAATGGCAATGTGACTCGTGATTGTGGTCGTGTGTCATATCTTTGTCTCCGTTTTGTTGTTATTCTGGTGGCAAAGGTACGTACAATCCCGTGCAACTGGGTTGCAAAGTAATCGCTATAGCCCCTATTTATCTATAGAGTCTATAGTGACTATAGCATCTATCCGTGATTTCAGTAAAGCAGTCGTGCAATTCTCGCCGATCCCCGCTTACCTGTAGCAATGCGGGTAAATAACCACTTCGTCATGGGGCCGACAAACCACCTCCAGCGGCGGCTGTTGCCGTAGCTCTCCCGCAAGGCATGATAGGCTTGCCGGCATAGCGGCTTGGACAGCTCGCTGCACCCCTCGCGCTCATATTGGGCCGCGAGCACCATGCGGCGGTATTCCAGCAGTCGATGATAGCGGCGTTTATAGGCAGGCTTGAGTTGAGAGCACTGCACCTCGGTTTTCATGATATCGATGACGTGTTCCCACTGGCCCTGGCGGCTATGGAACTCGGTTCCCGTGATGGAATCAGCGCCGTTATGGTTGATGATGACCCGTGACTTGCCGCCCATGTAGGCCACATGTGGTTTGGCCAGTAGCAACCTCAATCCCAGTTCCCAATCGTTCCAGCCTGGCAGGTTGATGTTCCAACCGTCGGTCGCGGCAAAGAACTCACGCCTCACGGCGTAACGCTGTGTGGCAAGCTGCGCATGCAGGATGTGCTGGGCAAACAGGTCGCGCTTGTGATACGGTGCTGGGCGCTGACTGCCGTCGGGGAAGACGAGTGTGGACTTGGCACTGATGAGGTCCAGCTGGCGACCGTGCTTCTGGGCCTTCTCGATGACTTTGACATAGGATTCCACCAGCCCTTCTTCCATCAGGTCATCGCTGTCAAAGAACAGCACCCACTCGCCTGTGGCCTCTTCAAAGCCGCGGTTGCGAGCCGCTCCAGCAGTGTGGTGTGCTTCACGGGTGATGACTACGTTGAAGCCATCGCCTGGATGCTCTTTCTTGAAGGTTTCAAGCACTTCCAGCGTATTATCGGTGCTGTCATTGTCAACCAGCACGACCTGCAAGGGACGATAGGTCTGTGCTACAACACTTTCCAGTGTTGCAGAGACCACGTTGGCGCGGTTATACACGGGTATGACAATGGTAACTTCCATATTCTTCTCGGGGGTAAAGGTACTGCTTTTTTTGATAAACTGCAAAAATTATCCTACTTTTGCACCCGCAATGAAGATATTATTCGCTGGTGACGCCAGCAACCTGCATAACTGCCTTGCCCAGCAGCTGCGGCACATGGGACATGAGGCAACGGTGGCATCCGACGGCTCTCGTTGGATGAACACCCATCGTGACATCAACTTGTTGAGAAAGCCGGGCAAACTGGGCGCCCTCAAGTATGTCATGGACATCAAGCGCGCTTTACCGCAAATGACGGGCTATGACATCGTTGAGATAGCATCACCCATTTTCCTGCGCCTGAAACCTCATCGCATTGCCCGTATCTTTGATTATCTCAAGGCGAACAACACACGCATCGTGCTTTCGGCCTTGGCGACCGATGTTGTCTATTACGATGCCTGCCACGACGGACACACCTTCCGCTACAGTGATTACATGCTGGGTGATGAACCGTCTCCCTATGTTGGCTCTGCCGAATATATCGCCAACCAGCAGGACAATTGGCAACAGCCATTTATGCGCGAGCACAGCGACCACATCCTGGCTGGAATTGACGGTGCTGTGGCATGCCTCTACGAGTATTATGCGGCCTATAAGCCTGTCTTGGGTGACCGTGTTGCTTATGGCGGCATCCCTATCGATACTAAATCGCTGGAGTTTCGTCCGCTGACCGAGGCTCCCGACAAGGTGCGCCTGTTCATCGGCATCCAGCGCGATCGCCATGTCATCAAGGGTACCGACCGCTTGCTTGCTGCGATGAAAAGGGTGCATGACCGATATCCTGGTATTACCGAACTTGAAGTCGTCGAGAACCTTCCCTACGATGAATACACTCGCCGCATGCGCGACTCCCACGTCATTCTTGACCAGCTCTATAGTTACACACCGGGAACCAATGCCCTCATCGCCATGGCACAGGGCTTGATAGCCGTGTCAGGAGCCGAACCCGAGTACTATGAGCTCATCGGGGAGAAAGCCAACATGCCCATCATCAATGTCTCACCGATCGTCGAGGGCGACATCGACCACAAGCTGTCATGGATCGTTGAGCATCGCGACCAGCTGCCGCAGATGGCCTGTGCCAGCCGTGCCTTTGTCGAGAAGCATAATGCCGCTCCTGTCGTCGCACAGCGTTATCTGGACTTCTGGAACACCCTATTCACAACCGATTACGAGTAGATAGCAGAGATTAGATACTGGATAAAAATTGTCGAGAAAGCCTCAAGCCCTCTCGACAATTATTTTATAGTATCTATCGCTTCTATCAGAAGTATTTTGCTACTGCTGCTTTCAGCATCGTCGCGTCTTCCACGCGTTCCACGATTTCGCCGCCACGGATGATGAACGTCGTTGGAATCCCCGTCACGTTATAGGTTCCCACGTTCTGTGAGTTGATGTTCATCGGGTCAAACACGGTGATCCATGGCAAGTTCTTAGCGGCTTCGCGCCAGGTTACATTGTTTTGGTCAAGGCCGATCTGGTAGATCTCCAAGCCTCGGCTATGGTAGCTCTGATAGATGTCATTGAGCAACTTGTTGAGTTGCGGTGACACTTCGGTGCCATAGGCCGTGAAGTCAAGTAGGACGACGCGGTTTTCGGCAGCAACTTTCGCCAGGCTGTACTCCTTGCCGTTGTAGTCCTGTAACTTGATGTCAATGATCGAGGCCACGTCAGCATAAACGGTGTCTGTTGCAGCAATCGAGTGGCGGCGACGCTGGCCTTCGAGCAGCAGCTTGACGAGGTAATCGGTGCGAGGGTCGTTGGGACGGAACGAGTTGAACGAGTTGGCAACAGCGCCAATGATGCGCAGGTCGTTGTCGTTCATCGGGTCAAAGAGGGGCTTGCCGTTAATGTACTTGTTGATGGTGTAATAGGCAACGATTCCGCTCGGGTCCGCAACAATCTGGCGAGCCAGCTGGTCCTTCCATGTCTGGAGTTCAGCATCTGTGCCCTTGCCTCCGGCAAAACGCATCGCTTCCTTGTCGATTTTCATCACTTGTTCGGCATGCTCGCTGCCAGTGATGGTGTAATCGCTCGAGAAGTTAGGCAACTTGGAGACGATCTTCAGTTTGTCCAAGCTGTCGATCGGGAAGCAGATGGACTGATCACCCAGGCGCAGCTGGTAGATGCTGGGCACCTCGGGAGCTTCAGAGCTCACGCTGAAATTGCCCTTACCGTCAACCTTGACGCTGTCAATAATATACCACTCACCGTTGCTTGATTGCTCAAGAACAAGCGTCGTGTCGCTGGCACCTTCAATGTTACCGTCGATATGGAATTTGTTGCCGTTGCATGCTGTCAAGGCAATGATGGCAACCATCATCATGAAATACTTCTTCATTGGTCGTATATCTTATTTTTCAAAAAAACTGCGCGAAATTACACCATTTTTTCCAAATAGCCAAAGCCCCGTCAAAAAACAACTCTCCACCCCCGTTCTCCCCCGTTAAAATCCCTGCCGCCCGTCCCATCCGTGCCGTCCCCGTATTGCGAGCTACCAGCTCGCAAAAAATCCCTTATTTCGGTTAACTACACCCAGTTAAAAAAGAAAAAGAAAAGACTCGCCATCTCGGCGAGTCTTTTCAACTTGTACTCTAAATCTTTACCTTATGAAAAAAATTATTACCCAAAAATGCGGTGCAAAATTACAGCTATTTCTGATACTACAAAGAAAAAACTCCGTTAAAAAATTATAAAAATGCAGTTCTTTTCTCTTACTTGCTCAGTATCAGGTTAATAAGATATGTTACATCTCCGATGCTGATTTCTCCGTCTTGATTGGTATCGGCGACAAGAAGTGTCGCGCTGGTGGTATTTCCTTTCAAGAGGATATTTATCAGTGCTGTAACATCGCCGATGTTGATCTCTCCATCCTCATTCACGTCTCCTTGGAGGTGACTGTACTGGTCGGTCACGTCGGCAACACTGTATTTGTTGGTCGTTGAGGTGATCTCAAGATAGATGTCCTTATTGATGCCAGTAATGTCAACGCTCTGGTGCTGGTTGTCGCCCTGATTGAGCACGACATTGAACTGGTAGTCCTCGCTGTTGACCGTGAAGGTGCGATAGAAGAATTTCTGACCTTGAACGGTCTTGGTGGCAGTCACCTGCACACCAGGCCAGCTGTCGTTGATGATGTTGCTGCTGTCCCAGGCATAGATCCACACGTTGCTCCAGTTGTTAGGCGACGTGGTCGGGTCTTTGACATAAACGGTGGCCGTGTAGGGCACAAAGCCGTGGAAGATATATTCCCTTTGTATCACGTTGCGCACCTTGCCTTCATACAGGACTCCCGCAGTTAGCACGGTGTTGTCGGTGAAGGTGAGCGTCACGTGGCCTGTGGCATGTGGGCTGCTGGCTGTAGGTGTGCTGCCGTCGGTGTTATAGACGATGACGGCACTGCTCTCGCTGGCGGTGATGGTGACGGTCACGCTGCCCTCATATTGGCCGCTGGCCTTGTCAATGCTCAGGGTGGGGGCGGGGGAGGTGTAGTTGGTCACCTCGTGGTGCCAGGTGCCGTCGATGTAGTAGCCGTGGTTGCGGAAGGTCAGGTCTTGAGTCTGCTGGCCGTCGGTGACAAAGATGATGCTGGTCGGGGTGCCGGTGTTGGTGCCGTTGTAGATCCACTTCCAGATTTTGCGTGTGCCGTCGCTAGTGGTGCCCATTAGGGTCATCGACTGGCCGGGCCAACTGCCGCCTGTGAAGTTACTGCTGCTGTTCCAAATCCAGGTTGTCACCTTGCTCACACTTGTACTGGTCTCGAGGAACACGCTCATATCATCCTCCTCGCAGCTTGGCTCATAGACCTCAACGGGCGTTACGGGCGAAGTGCCGTTGCCCTCGCCGTCGTTGCTTGATAACTCTTCCTCGGTGCCGTCATAGCTCAATGCTGTGCCTGCATTGGCGCTGCTGGTGTACAGGTAGGGACCGTCATTGCCGATCTTTCCTGGGGCAGGGGTGAGTGAAGTCGAGAGGACATAAATCCTCATGTTGCCCTTGCCGCTGCACGAGGTAGTGGTCAGTGTGCCGTTGGTCACGGTCTTGACATCGCCGGTGATGCAGTCGGTATAGGTGCCGTTGAGCACGCCAGTAAAGGTGGCGGGGCCGTTGATGGTAACCAGCACATAACTGTCGGTTGTGTCGTCGGTGTAACGGCGCTTGAAGGCATAGCCGCCATTTGAAGTGCAACCGCTGGTACTGTACTGGCCCTTGCGCAGGGCGGGCACTGCTTGGCGGATGCGGTTCAGGCGTTGCAGGTGCTTGACAAGGGGCTTACTCAGCGTGGCGGCAAGGTTGCCGGTGGCTCCGCTGGCGACACCGAAGTCACTTGCTGTCACTTGGCCCTTGATGTAGCCACCATAGTAGGCGCGTCCGCTGTCCTTGAGGGATCCGTTGCCGCCCGGGTCGATGGTCTTGCCTGCCTTGAACTCAATCTCGCTGCCGTAGTACAGGCAGGGGATGCCGCGGAAGGTAAACATCAGCGACAGGTTCTCGGCCCACTGTGCCGTGCCCTCGTTGAAACGGATGTTGTCGTTGGGGCCGGGACTGTAGTCGTGACTATCGACATAGACGACGTTATAGGTGGCATCGTTGTAGTATTTGTCGCCGTTGATGGCGAGGTTCCACACGCTGCCGATATTATGGAACGAGTAGTGCACGGGGAAGTCAATGACGTTCAGTCCCGAAGCGCGGCTCACGTCAGGTGTGTGGTAGCTGTTGCCGTCTAGCACGGCGTTGCTCGACGTGGGCATGGAACTGCTGGTCTCCGTGTTGTTGTCGTTGTACATCTGCTGGCAAGAACCGATGTTGGCGAGTGTATTCAGGTCGGTGCTCTCATAGATGGCCACGCCGTCCCAGTAGCTGGCATCGTTGTTCCAACTGTAGTTCTTGTTCTCAGCCCAAGTATAGAAATAGGGTGATAAGGCGGGCTGGTTGCGGTAGGTGACGCTACCCTGGAAACGGGCACATACCTCGGTATAAAGGAAAAAGTCGGCCTGGTTCAGGCGCTTGCTCTTGTACTGTTCGCCAAGGGCTTTGAAGGCGGGTATGTAGATCTTGTTGAAGGTCAGTCGCGAGATGTGGCCGCCCGTGTCGATGCGGAAACCATCCACGCCCATCTTGATGAATGTGCCGTAGCAGTCGATGAGGTACTCGGCAACGGCGGGATTCTCGGTGTTCAGGTCAACGCAGTCTCCGGCAATTTGGGCCCACCACCGTGTGTTGTCGTCCCAGTTGAACTGCCCGAAGTGGTGCCAGTAGTTGTGGTTATCGTGGTTCTGGTTGTCGGTATTCTTCATCTGTTTCAGGCGGTGGTCATACTGCTGACCTGAGGGCAGGTCGTTGTAGTTGGTCGGCAGACGGCCGCCCACCGAGTCGGTGGTGTAGGGCTTCATGCACTCTTCGATTTTGAACTGGTTGGCGTTCCAGTCGCGGGTGAAGAGTTTGCACAGGTGCTCCTCGCCGAAGTTCCCCGTGTGGTTCAGCACGATGTCGAGGATGACCTTCATCCCACGGGCGTGAGCCTCGTCGATGAGTGTCTGGAAGGTGGTATCACCGCTCTCGTAGCGGTGGTCAACGCGCGAGAAATTCCGCGCATGGTAACCGTGGTAGTCCAGTCCCGAGGCATTCTCAACGATAGGCGTCACCCACACCGCTGTGAAACCGAGGGCCTTGATATAATCCAGCTTGTCTATCAAGCCTTTGAAGTCGCCGCGCCAGCACGGGTCACCGTGGTTGGCATTGGCACCGTCCCAGCACTGGGCATTATTCCCTGGGTCGCCGTCATAGAAGCGTGTCGTAATTACAAAATAGATACTCTCGTCGCGGAAATCATTACGAGGCCCCACAAATGCGGCCCGCGTCTGTTGTATGCCAGCCACAGCTAGCAACAAAAGCACAATAAGGCGGTAAATCATTCTTTTCATTTTCTTCCGTTTTTGGTTAATGATAATGTAAAATTTCACTACAATTATAACAAATCTGTATCAAATGAAGGCAAAAGTATTCATCAAAAAATGCCTTAAATCTAATGCAATCGTTTTCACAACTCGTCCAAAACATGGGGGCACAATATCCTTCGGGGTATTGCAAGGTTCTGCCTTGCATCACGCCTCCGCCCCGTATTGCGCATTGTTAACGCGCCTCCTACTGCCAAGAAAAGTAGCCCCTGTTGTGAGAAAATAGTCCCCATTTCGAGATATTTTCGTACCTTTGCGCTGAAAATCAATACTATTTAATAATTCAAGAGATATGAAGAAGAATCTACTTAACCTCATGCTGCTGTTTGTCGCCATGATGAGCCTGCAGGCAACGGCAGCCATCCCCAGTGGCTACTACAACACGGCTCTGGGCAAAAGTGATCAGCAACTGATGCTCTCGCTGCACCAGAAGATCAAAGGTCACTACATGATCTATTACAACAAGCTATGGGAAAAATTCAAGACAACCGACTGCAACGGCACAACGATCATCGACCGTTATGCCAATACCAGTTTCACTTATGGCACCAACCAGTGTAGTGGTGGCTATAGTGGAGTGGGTGACTGCTACAACCGCGAACACAGTGTACCTAACAGTTGGTGGGGTGCCGATCAGGATACGATGTATACCGACCTGTACCACATGTATCCCGTCGATGGATGGGTGAACGGCGAACGTGGCAACTATCCCTTCGGCGACTGTGCAAACGGAACGCCCAAGGGAACCGGAAAATTGGGAACGTGTACCCATAGCGGCTATTCAGGAAAGGTGTTTGAGGTCGCTGATGAATACAAGGGCGACTTCGCGCGTACTTATTTCTATATGGTAGTGCGCTATATGGACCGTGTGGGTTCATGGACTCAGAGTTACGGCAACGCTGTGTTTACCAATACTTCTTACAAGCACCTGACGCCATGGGCCATCAGCCAGCTGCTGGAATGGCATCGCAACGATCCAGTGAGCACGCTTGAGTCTAACCGTAACGAGGCGGTCTATGGTATCCAGCATAACCGCAATCCGTTCATCGACCATCCTGAATTGGCTGAGTACCTCTGGGGTAACAAAACGGGAAATGCCTGGACAGGAAGCGCCTCTACCGATCCTGTCATCTCTTCACCCACAAACGGCTCGACCATCAACGTGGGAACAAACACTGGCAATGGCGTGAGCAAGAGCATCACGGTTAAGGGCGTCTATCTGACTAAGTCGGTTACCGTCGCCGTCACAGGAACAGGTTTCAGTGTGGCACCGACGACCCTCACAGCAGCAGCAGTTAACGCTGGTACGATCGTAACAGTGACCTATAATGGTACGGCAACTAACGCTACCGGCCGCTTGACCATCAGTAGTACAGAGGCGAGCACTAGCGTTACCCTGACGGCTACCTATAACGCTGGTGGCAGCGGTGGTGATACCGAAACGATTGAGACGTGGGAAGGCTGTACAGGTTACGGTGCCTACACGACGACTTTCATCCAGGGACATGCCTTCGCTTGGAACACCAATAACGTCGGCATCTGGTCGGGCGATGCTAACGCCAACGGCTCACTGAGCTGCCGCTTCGGTAAGAATGCTGATTCTTATATCGAGATGGCCGAGAATGTTAGCGATGGAGCTAGCAAAATTACTTTCTATGCAGCTAAGTGGAGCTCAAGTGAAGCCACTCCCACGCTACAGGTACTCTATAGCACCAATAACGGCAGCACATGGACTGCTGTGGGCACTTGCCAACCCAATGCCACTTGGCAGCAGTATATCTTTAATGTGGACGTGACGGGCAATGTGCGCTTCAAGATTGAACAGACTGCAGGTGCGCGCCTCAACATCGATGATATCGCCATCACGAACAATCCAGGCACTCCTGTTATCATTCCCAGGATTGATATCAGTACGCTGGCTGCGATGGAGGCTGTACAGAATGGAGCCTCGTCGGTGGTGAGTGGCACCGTGAGCGGTGTGGAGAACAACGAGGACATCATCTTGACTGTGGATGGTAACTTCGAGATCAGTTTGAACCGCATGACTTGGTCTCAGACGCTCACGCTTGACCCGTCGGGTGAAGTCTTCTATGTGCGTTTGGCCGACACTGGTACCGTGGACGATTTCTATGGCACGCTTACTGCCAAGACATCACGCGTGACTGCCCATGCCGACCTGGAGGGTACCGTGGTGGCCAAGCCTGTCACTTCGGGTGACGTAAATATGGATAGCAAAGTCAACATCAGCGATGTGACCAAATTGATCAACTATCTGCTGAGCGGTTCGACCGAGGGTGTGGATGTCATCGCCGCCGATGTCAACACCGATGGTAAAGTCAATATCTCGGATGTGACGGCTTTGATCAATCTTTTGCTCTCTGCCCCCAGAGAAATGAGGGGCTGGGACGCCTATCCTGGTGATGGTAGTATCCAAGTGATCAACTTCACCAAAGAGAACCTTGAAGTGTACGACTTTGACGGAAAACTCCGTGCTGTGGTGGTTGGCAACGTTAACGTAAAGTTGCCCGCTGGTATCTATGTCGTAGCTAGTGAGAACTACTCACGCAAGGTCGTCGTGAAGTGATCAATTTGTTAAGATGCTAATAATTAAGCGGTTGCATGAAACTTCATGCAACCGCTTAATATTTATTGCGTAGTTAATCAGTTACTTACCGATGCAGTGATATTCAAATCCAGCCAATCGCAATTCCTCTGCGTCAAGGATGTTACGACCGTCGAGGATGAGTCGGCCGTGCATTTTTGCAAGCAACGTATCTGTGTTGGGAATGCGGAATTCCTTCCATTCCGTCACGAGCATCAAGGCGTCGGCTCCTTCGGTCGCATCATACATATTCTGGGAATAGATGACTTTGTCACCGATGCGACGACGGCATTCGTCCATGGCTACAGGGTCGTAGACCTTAACAGTGACACCAGCCTTGAGCAGCAGGTCAATAAGAATCAGTGAAGGAGCCTCGCGCATGTCATCGGTCTCGGGCTTGAACGCCAATCCCCACATGGCAACAGTCTTGCCACGAAGCATACGTTCGTCGCCGTAGTGCTTCACAATCTTTTGGTATAAGACCAGTTTCTGGTCATTGTTGACTTCCTCAACGGCTTTCAAAACCCGCAGGTCGTAACCATTGTCAGCTGCCGTCTTAATGAGAGCCTTCACGTCCTTGGGGAAGCAAGAGCCGCCATAACCGCATCCGGCATAAAGGAACTTCTTGCCGATACGTGTGTCGCTACCGATGCCCTTACGGACCATGTTGACGTCCGCCCCGACAAGTTCACACAAGTTAGCGATATCATTCATGAAACTGATGCGGGTAGCCAACATCGAGTTAGCCGCATATTTGATCATCTCGGCCGAAGGAATATCGGTGAAAATGAGACGATCACTCACGATCATGAAAGGCTTGTAAAGGCGTGACATGAGTTTGCGCGCCCGTTGGCTCTCAACACCGACGACCACTCGGTCAGGACTCATGAAGTCTTTCACAGCATTGCCTTCCTTGAGGAATTCAGGATTGCTGGCAACATCAAACTCAATATTGACGCCACGAGCTTTCAACTCCTCTTCAATCACGGCCTTTACCTTGCTGGCTGTGCCAACAGGTACCGTGCTCTTGGTCGCCACGACAACATAACGATTCAGGTGCTTGCCAATGGTATGTGCCACGTCGAGCACATATTTCAAGTCGGCACTGCCGTCCTCGTCGGGTGGGGTGCCGACAGCACTGAAGACAATCTCTACACTGTTGAGGACATCCTCAAGCCTAGTAGAGAAACGCAACCTGTCAGACTTCATGTTCTTGTGGACGAGGGTCTCAAGCCCGGGCTCATAAATGGGAATTATTCCTTTGTTGAGCGCTTCGATCTTGCGTTCATCCACGTCAATACATGTCACATGGACACCCATTTCACTGAAACAGGTGCCCGTGACTAGTCCGACATATCCGGTTCCAACAACTGCAATATTCATTGCCGATGAACGGAATTAGACATTGTTCTTTTCAATCTCTTTGGGAGTGTCATCAACATAGTAGCCTCCGCTGTCACCGCCATAACCATAGCCGTAGCCATAGCCGTAGCCGTAACCGTAACCCTTACCATAACCGTAAGCGTAAGAGTAGTTGTAGCGGGTCTTGCTGACCTTGATGTCATTGACGAGGATGGTGAGATTCTTGATCTTGTTCTCCTCGGCCATACGCTCAAGCTCGTACATGTATTGCTGTTCAACCTTGCCGTCACGAACGACATAGATGGTGAGGTCGGCATAACGGTTCACAACAGCGGCGTCAGCAATCAGGTTGTAGGGCACAGTATCGAGGATGACATAATCATATTCCTTCTTGAGCTGCTCAACCATCTTCTCCATGTATTCGCTCAAGAGCAATGCAGTGGGGTTGGGCGGAATGGCACCAACACTGATGATGTCAAATCCCTCATGCAACGGTCCGCGGTGGATGATCTTATTCAAGTCGGTTTCTTTACCTGACAGGTAGGAAGAAGCTCCCTTACCATCCTGTACACCGACGTACTCTGAGAACTTACCTTTACGCAAGTCAAGGTCAACTACGATAACTTTCTTGTTGATGTAGGTGTAGGACAAAGCCAGGTTTACTGCTACGAAACTCTTACCTTCACCAGACATAGTCGAGGTGAATTGGATGACTGTGGCTTCACCATTGGCGCTGTTTTGATTGGTGACGAAGTCCAAGTTGTTCCTGACTATTCGGAATGCCTCGTTCATGCGGTCATTGGAGGTTTCGTTAACCACAATCTCGCCAGTGACGTTGGACTTCTTGGCCGGCAATTCGCCGAGAATCGGGATGTCACAGACTTCCTCAATTTCCCTTCGGGTGTGGATTGTCTTATCAAGAGAGAAGTACCAGAATACACCGTACAGAACGAATGCAGGCAACAACAGACCAATGATCATACCCGTGAACACAATACGAGTGATGGGCGCAGTGACCGGAGTGTGATTGGGGATGGCGGGCTCCATTACCTTAGCATTGGGCTCGGTGATAGCCATCTGGAGGGCATTCTCTTCACGCTTGTTGAGAAGATAGAGGTAGAGCTGCTCCTTGATCTTCTGCTGGCGGGTAACCTCGGTGATGGCTTTCTCGTGTGATGGGTTAGCCAACATATTGCTCTGTGCTTGGCTCTGCAGCCTTTGTGCCTGGCTCTGCCTTGTGCGGAGGGTAGAGATGTAGTTGTCCAGACTGGCAACAATGGTCTTCTTCTGGGTCGCAAGTGCAGTATTCAGCTCTTTCATGACAGGGTTCTCGGCACTTGATGTTGCCGAAATCTTCAGATAATCCTGCATGGCCTCATTGTACTTGGAAATCTGGCTTGTGATACCAGAGTTGTTCATGCCGGTATTGACGGGAATGAGCTCACCGGGTCCCATGCTTGAGATGAAATTGCGAATCTGGGAAGCCAGATTGATTTCAAGGTTGGTGTTCTCGGTCTCATCAAATCTGTTCATTGCATTATTTGCGTTGCCCAGCATGATGGAATTGGCAGAATTGGCGGTGAGGATAGCCACCTCGTTGTCCACGTCTCCCAGGTCCTTAGAGAGTTCAGCTACACGTTCAACAATGAAAGCCTCGGTGCTGCGTGCTACCTGGTTCATGTCGTTGATACCTTCTTGGTTGTAAGCAACAACGAGAGCATTCAAGATGTCGGCGCACAACTGCGGATTTTGTCCACGGATGGCCAGGTTGAGGACATCACTGTGTTGGTCAGCGTTTTCAACAATGAGAGATCCAGCAAGTGACCTAGCTGTAGAGTTGGGGTTGCTGATGTTGATAATCAGGTTGAAATCGTCAGGATAATCGTTGAAGTGTTCAGTCTTGGCGAAAGCAACAGGGCCGAAATCGGTATTCACTTTACTGCCGAAGTGGGCTCTTTTCCATTGTCCGCCATTGACTTGGAATTCAAATTCCTCTTCACTCTTGGGCACAAGGTTAATGGTAAAACCTCTTGTGACCTCCTTTAATGGAGTAGCGGTTACAGGAGTATCCTTGTAGATGTTCACATCACGCAAGAACATGTGTGCAAAATACTGCACGTTCAGGCCGAGTGAATTGACAACAATCTCCATTACGCGTGAAGATTTGAGTTTATGGGGCTCATTAGGAATGTAATTGACAGTGTTGAGGCCCAGGTCACTGAATGTCATCGATGGGGTGCCCTGAGCGCTGTCTTTGGACCTAATGAGGATCGAAGACCTGGCAATATAGTATTGAGGCATGGTTTTACCATAGAGGTAAGCAATACAGCCACAGATCAGAATTGACAATACGAACCAGTACCAGTTGTAGGCGCATGCCATGAACAGTCGATCCCATTTCACACCAGTGCGCGCACGTTTTTTCTTTTTCTCTAATGCGGCCGCTTTAGCGACCAGATCCTCTTGAACTATTTGTTGCATGATAAGCTAATTTTATTCTGATTTATTCCAATAAATAATGGCCTGGTGCTTCAACAAGTGATGCCCCTTGCTCATAAAACGCTGCAAAATTAGTGCAAATCGCTTTAAATGGCAAAAGATACATCAATAAAAATTATTAATAATGATGTAGAACGTGTTTGTGACTGTAAAAAAGAACAGGGTGATCGCAAAAAGCAATCACCCTGTGTGAAGTAAAAAAGCAAATGTGAAGGTTAGTCAATCGCTTCGTCGGCCTCGTAACCGCCCATCTCGCGGACAGCGTTCTTCAGCATAACATACTGCTGGAAGAGGTGGTTAACGGGGATCTCATCCTTGGTGTAGTCATGCATCGGGCTCTTGAGGAAGAAGCTCAGGAAGCGCTGAGTGCCCCAGCGACCAGCACGGCGTGCCAGGTCGATGAGCAGACACAGGTCGAGGCACAAGGGAGCTGCCAAGATGGAGTCACGGCACAGGAAGTTGATCTTGATCTGCATGGGATAGCCCATCCAGCCGAAGATGTCGATGTTGTCCCAGCCTTCCTTGTTGTCGTCGCGAGGCGGATAGTAGTTGATGCGCACTTTGTGGAAGTAGTTGGTATAGAGGTCGGGCTGCTCGTCTTCAACGAGAATTGACTCGAGAGTAGAGAGTTTGCTCACCTCTTTGGTGCGGAAGTTGGCGGGTTCGTCAAGCACGAGACCGTCGCGGTTGCCCAGAATGTTGGTTGAGAACCAACCGCTCAGACCCAGGCAGCGAGTGCCGATGATGGGAGCGAAGCCCGACTTAACCAGTGTCTGGCCAGTCTTGAAGTCCTTACCTGCGATGGGCACCTTGGTTTCCTCGGCGAGATCCCACATGGCGGGAATGTCGACGGTGGTGTTAGGAGCACCCATGATGAAGGGAGCGTTCTCCTTCAGGGCTGCATAGGCGTAGCACATAGAGGGAGCAATCTGTTCCTTGTTGTCGGCCTTCATGGCAGCCTCGAGAGCTTCGATAGTGCCATGGTACTTCATATCGGGAGCCACATAAATTTCGGTGGAAGCGGCCCAGAGAACCACAACGCGGTCAACACCTTTTTCCTGCTTGAAGTTGCGGATGTCGGCACGCAGGTTTTCTACCATTTCCCAACGGGTAGCGCCGTGCATGATGTTGTCGCCGTCAAGACGCTTGGCGTAGTTCTTGTCAAAAGCGGCCTTGAGAGGCTTGATTTTGAGCAGTTCGTCTTTCACGGGTTCAATATCTTTTTCTTTCAGCACATTTGCGTTGATAGCCGATTCATAGGCATTCACGGGATAAACGTCCCATGCTGCGAATTCAATGTCGTTCAGGTCTGCAATAGGAACGATGTCTTTGTAGTGCAGATACTTCTTGT
>JAEEGJ010016282.1_pt1 | contig 17106 bp, 10 predicted proteins | sample 8958761 | NCBI WGS metagenome assembly JAEEGJ01 (sample SAMN16246546, study PRJNA631951) | gut metagenome | biome: gut microbiome; feature: rumen; material: RS-attached | host: Bos | place: Iran: Karaj | collected 2018-10 | reverse complement strand
TCTTCTTGGGCGTGGGTGCCATGACGGACTTTGGACCGCTGATTGCAAATCCGCGTACGCTCATTCTTGGTGGTGGCGCCCAGTTCGGTGTGTTCATGACCATGTTTGCAGCTGTCGCTCTCGGTGGCTTTACTCTCGGTGAAGCTGCTTCCATCGGTATCATCGGTGGTGCTGACGGTCCGACCTCCATCTTCACTGCGAACAAACTTGCTAAGCACCTCATCGGCCCCATCGCCGTTGCTGCTTACACCTACATGGCTCTCGTGCCGCTCATCCAGCCGCCTATCATGCGCGCTATGACGAACGACGCCGAACGCAAGATCCGCATGAAGGCTCTCCGCCAGGTTTCCAAGGCCGAACGCATCGTCTTCGCTGTCATGGTGATGATCGTCTGCGTGCTTGTCGTGCCGGATGCTTCTGCCCTTATCATCATGCTCATGATGGGTAACATCTTCAAGGAAGCTGGTGTCGTCGAACGTCTCGTGAAGACCTCCTCCAACGAACTCATGAATATCGTGACGATTTTCCTCGGAACTTCCGTGGGCCTCACGATGTCTGCCGACATCTTCCTCAAGCCGCAGACCATCATGATTATCGCTATGGGTGTGGTTGCCTTTGGCTTCTCCACTTTCGGCGGTCTTCTCCTTGCAAAGATCATGAACAAGTGCTCTCCGAAGAACCCGGTGAATCCGCTTATCGGTTCCGCAGGCGTTTCTGCTGTGCCGATGGCTGCCCGCGTTTCTCAGGTTGAAGGCGCTAAGTATGACCCGCAGAACTTCCTCCTCATGCACGCTATGGGCCCGAACGTCTCTGGTGTGATCGGTACGGCTGTTTGCGCTGGTTACATGATCAGCCGTCTTTCGTAAGGTTTAGGTCCCTGAGCCTGCCGAAGGGCCGGCTCCGACTGGGAATCTTCAAAAGTCCTCGCTTCGGCGAGGATTTTTTATATGCTACTGGATAAAAGTAATTCTTTATAGAATGTCAAAGAGGATAGCTTATACTTTGGTTGTAACGGTTCTTGTTTCAAACCTTCAATGAAGGCGTCAATGTATTTATGAAATTTTTCAATGATGAAATTGAATCTTTTCAAAATTTCCGTATGTTCTTTTGAATCAATATGCGCAGGCATGCCAATTTCGTCATCGTGAAAAATAAGGACCGTTTTGCTGAAATCAAGACCTGAAGTTTGTCTCTTGGGGGACGTTCCTTGAAATTTATACGCATGAGTGTGTTGTATATTGGATCTAAATGGAATTGCAAAACGTAGCCCCCTGTATTCAACTAATAGGACTAAGTAGGGGCGGTTTTGTTTGGATAGAATTTCTGGATTGTTGGAATATCGTTCGTAAAAAAGAGTGGATAACAGTCTTATCAGAGGTTCTTTTGCTGTGCTCATGGTGAATCCTTTTTTAAACAAAAAAAAAGACCGTTTTTTTTTGATATATAAAAAACGGTCTCATCTAATGAGCTTTCTTTTTTATCTCAGGTGGTCGCTCTACCACCCTGTCATCCATTTGGGCTTTCTTTTTTATCTCAGGTGGACACCCTTCCACCCTATCTATGGATAAATATATGAAATTCTATGCAGAAAAGCAACCCCTCGCTTCGGCGAGGATTTTTTTGTTTTATAGAATTCAATTTTTGTTCTTTAGATTATATATTTTTTTATCTCTGTTTGAAAATGCTTAAATTTGCGTAAAAATCGCCATTTTTGTTTTTATGAAAAATCTTGCGTACTATTGCGAGAGCTAGTTGGTATTTCTATTTTTAATATCATGAAATCGGTTACGGAATATCAGGACTATCGCGAATACGTGCTGGATTACTATCGCGAACGCAAGCGTTGTTCGGCGTTTACGTGGCGCGAGTTTGCGAAGGTTGCCGGGTTTGCCTCGGGGTCGTACCTGAAACTTGTTTGTGACGGCAAAACGCGTTTGCGCGAAGAAGGTGCTAAGAAAACTGGCCTTGCGATGGGCTTGCTTGGCTATGAACTGGATTATTTTGTTTTGTTGGTGCGGTACGAAAGTGCAAAGACGGAGCAGGAAAAGAAGAAGTGCTTTGAAGAAATGCAGGCTCTTGGCAATGCGAATCGCGTAAAGATTCTCGGAAGCGAAATGTACACCTTCTATGAATCCTGGAAACATTCCGTGGTCCGTGAGTTGGCGGTTGCGATGCCTGGCGCAAAGCCGAACGAAATTGCCAAGGTGTGCAAGCCTGCTATTTCTGCGGCCGATGTCAGTGATAGCCTGCGCTTTTTGGTCAAAAATGGCTTTTTGATGCGCGATATCAAGGGCAACTACCACCAGACTAATGCTTCGCTATCGACAGGAAATTTAAACGTGGTTGCTGTGGCGGTACATTCGCTATTGCGGCAGATGGGCGAATTTGCGCTGGATGCCTTGGACAAGCTCCCTATTTCGGAGCGCCACTTTAGCGGAATTACGATGGGCGTGACGGCGGAAAGCTATGCCAAAGTCGTTAAGGAAATTGCGGAGTTCCGTAAGCGCGTTGTGTCGCTAGTCGCGAACGATAAAAACCCTAAAAAAATTTGTCGATTGAATGTTCAGTTTTTCCCGCTGACAGAAGATTTGACATAAACGAGTGAGAATGATTATGAAGATGATGAAGCTTTTGCCGATGCTTGCGCTGGCTCTTGCGATTTGCGCATGCACGGAGGACAATTCTCCTCTGGGATCGGTTGCAATTCCTGGCAAAGAAATTACAGGCGTGTCGCAAAAGGGGCCGTTTTTGCTCGGTTCTTCTGTGACGATACAGGAACTTGATGGAGATTCTTTGAACCAAACGGGAAAGAGTTTTAAAGCGTCTGTTAAAAGCAAGAGCGGAGACTTTGCGGTAAATGTGGAAGACCTGGTCTCGCAATATGTGCTTCTTGAAATTAAGGGCTATTATTATAATGAAGTGACAGATGAAAACTCTGAAGGCGTGATTATGTTAAACGCTGTTGCTGATTTGAATGACCGTGATCGCGTGAATGTGAATGTGTTTACGCATTTGGAAACGGACCGCGTATTGCGTTTGGTGCAAAAACAGGGAATGTCCTTTGCCGATGCCAAGAAACAGGCCGAAAAGGAAATTTATTCGTCGTTTGGATTTGTAGGCGAATTGCCGCCTCCTGAAGATATGAATGTTCTTTCTTTTGACGATGGTGCAGGGGCACTTCTTGCTGCCAGTGTTTTGTTGCAAAATGAAGGATCTTCTGCGGATCTTTCCGAAAGACTAGCCTTGGTTTCGCTTTCTATTGCGGATAGCGGCGTATGGAACGACTCCATAAAGACTGAAGTTGCGGACTGGGCGATGTATGCGACCGCGCATCTTTTGGGAGATTATGAATCCGGTTGGTTGTGGTGGCGGGTTCAGGGTAACATGGCGAAGTTGATACATCATATAGATTTATGGGATAATCGTTTTGAACTCGAGCGTTATCCGCTTCCTCCTTTTGAAAAGTATATCAATAACTTCTGGTCGAATGTGTATGGCCTAGGTGCATGTTCCGAATCGAATAAAGGGGAAGTGAAGTTGAACGAAAATAAAGAAAGTCGTTTTTATAAACAGGCTTTTGCATGTAATGATAGCTTCCGATGGATGATCAATGCAGAGTACCTTCAAAACAAGTATTATGAAATGAATTCTGATGGTGAGACCCAAAAGAGGTGGAGCGCTGCAAATATGCAGTGTGATGAAAGCTTGTCCTCATTTGAAGAACCGGAAAAGCGTTGTGGAATTTATGGAGGCGTGTTTAGCTTTGATAATGCGGATAGTGCTTGCAAAGGCAAATATGGTTATTGGCTTAATGGAGTTTATTATAGATTCAGCCATGTGCCCACTCGTGCGGAAATGCAATCGTTGATTGATTCGTATGGCGGGGCCGCCGAAGCTGCTGCCGGCTTGCGCTCCTTAAGCGGTTTTGCGGCGTTGCTGGGAGGATATCATGACCCTGATGTGGATTCCCTTTATGTCGGGTTCGGTGAATCAGCGATGTTTTGGACATCGTCAAGTGAAATCTTTGACAGTGATGTGTACTACTACTTTATGCGAGTTGATTCTAATGAAGCTGTGATTGACAGTACTCGTAATCCGAATTTGGAAATGTCTGTCCGCTGTGTGGTTGAAGATGGTTATGAAGAATAGGATGGTGAATATGAAAAAGATTTTTGGAATACTTGCATTTGTAGGATTGTTTGCCAGCTGTACAACGGACGGTGTTGTTGCCGAACCGGAAAAGGAAATTTCGTTGGAAACTGAAAAACCTTTGAAGTTGACTATCGTAGGTGAATCCCAGAAAGGGCCGTTTTTGGTCGGTTCTTCTGTGACCGTACAGGAAATCGATAGTGTCTCTTTTGTTCAGACTGGAAACAGCTTCAAGGGCAAGGTCGTGAGTGAAAAGGGCGGTTTTTCTGTTGAAAATGTAAAAGTATCCTCTCCGTATGCGCTGTTGGAAGTTGAAGGATATTTTAGGAACGAAGTGACTGGGAAAAAATCGCAAAATACGATTAACATGGTGGCGATATGCAATATGACCGATCGTTCCCAGGCGAATATCAACTTGCTTACCCATTTGGAATTTGAACGCGTTCAAACGCTTCTTGCTCAAGGCATGACTATTGCAGAAGCGAAACGCAAGGCTCACGAGGAAATATTCTCGGTGTTTTTCGGTAGCAGCAATTATGAAATGCCAGAAGATTTGGACATTTTTGGCGGGAGTGATTCGGATGGTGCCTTGCTTGCGATATCCGTACTTATGCTGGGGAATGCCAGTGAAGCTGAATTTATGGAACGCTTGCTGAAGTTGGGGTTGGACCTTGCCGATGACGGAATATGGAATGATTCGCTTCTTAAGGCTGAACTTGCGGATTGGGCTTGCGTAACGGATTTGACGGATGGTTTCCCGTTTATTCGCCACAATATGGAGTCCTGGAAGCTGTCGGATAGTGTTGCCCGTTTTGAACCTAAGATCCGAGCATTCTGGGAAGATTTGTATGGACTTGGAGAATGTGGTACGAATGAAGTGGGAACCGTAAAGAAGAATAAGCTCTCTACAAGTTCTTTTTATGACATGGAGTTTAAATGTAGCGAAACGGGTCGTTGGGAAAAGGATTACTTAGGTCGCTTTTTAGGGTGTGATTCGTGTGGCATTTTGAATGATTTCCGTAATGGAAAAATTTATAAAACTATAAAGATGAATGGTTTGAATTGGATGGCGCAAAATCTCGATTATGATATTAAAGTATCGTTGTCCACAGTTGATAGCGTTTGCCCTGCGGGCTGGCGGCTCCCGACGCGTACTGAACTTAAACAGCTCCTTGAATATGCTTCAAAGGATGGGTATGAAAGCTGGCTTTCTGAAAATGGTTGGCATGCGACATATGGGAATTATTGGAGTTCTACAAAAGATCTCTATCATAAGGATTTGTTTGATCGCAATGTGAATTTGGTGGGGAGTGAATTGTGGAGACTTCATGTTTCAAGCATGTTTTGGGAACAACTTGATGGCTCGGAGACTGGTGTCCGTTGTGTAGAAGGGGAACCTCCTGTGCCTGATATTTTGCCTGTCAGCGAAGCTGTTCCGGGAACATTTACAGATGAAAGAGATGGAAAGATTTATAAAACGGTTACGATAAAAAATCAGGTATGGATGGCGGAAAAAATGAACAGTGCCATTGGGGATACCGTTATGATGTCGTATGTGACTGGTTTCCCGTATAACCCGCGTTGCTTGACGGAGACACCTTATTCGCAACCGGATAAGCAGACGGAATGTGCTGAGGGAAGAAAATATACATGGGCTGATGCGCAGACTATTTGCCCTGAAGGTTGGAAACTCCCGAGTAAGGAAGATGTTGAACAGCTGCTTGATTTGGTAGGCGGGTCGATAGGATCCTCTCCTTTATTGACGACTGGATATTATAACAGCGAGAATATATACGGCTTTTCAGCTTGGAGCCCAGGGGACTATCTATATGTAGAATCAAAAAATCCTTTTGGTGGTTCGATAAGTGGAGGCGTGCAGGATGTTAGAATTGCATTTTGGTTGTCGGATTCTGAAGATGCCGCAAATGCATATCTGTGGATTATGGATAGATTTGATTCGTCTTTTGATACCTATGAAAAAAAAGAGAATATTTCAGTTCGTTGTATGAAAAATCTTTAGTGTCCAGGTGCAAATAAACGAGTGAGTGGAATTATGAGGATTAAAAAGTATTTATTGATTGCCTTGTCGGGAATCTTTTTTGGGGCGTGTTCTGGAAGAGATACTGCGGGAACGTCGGAAGAAAGCGAAGGCATCGTCGCTATCAAAGATAAGCAAATTGCCGGTGTAACGCAAAAGGGACCTTTCTTGCTTGGTTCCTCGGTGACAATCCAGGGACTTGATGGCAATACTTTAGTCCAGGCAGGGAAAAGCTTCAAGGCTCTTGTCAAAAGTAACAAGGGTGATTTTGAAATCAAGGATGTTAGTCTATCCTCACAATATGCGCTTTTTGAGGTCAACGGTTACTTCCGTGATGAATATACTGGGAATATTTCTGATATCAAGATCTCTTTGAATGCGATTGCAGATTTGAAAGATCGTGATCGAGTGAATGTTAATGTGGTGACGCACTTGGTTGCTGACCGTGTGCTTTTCCTTGTGCAGAAAAAGGGAATGTCTTTTAAGAATGCCAAGAAACAGGCCGAAATGGAACTGTTCTCGTCCTTTGGCTTTGTGAAGGGCGATGAATCGCCTGAAGATATGGACATTTTCGTTGGCGAGAGTGGGGCGGCTTTGCTTGCTATCAGTATATTGCTGCAATTTGAAGAAATATATCGCGGTACGGCGATTTTTGTGGAACGGCTGTCTGCGATGTCGTATTCTTTTGCAAATAGCGGAGTTTGGGAAGACGACGAAAAAATGGGTATAGCGTTAAGCTTTATGTTTGAGGACTTGTATCAACGAAGTAATAGATATATTAGGGATTTGTCTGACGTAGATATAAGAAAAATTAGAGAAAATCTGGATACTTGGAACGATAGTATTCCGCCGTTTGAAAAGTATATAAATCGTTTTTGGGCTCATATGATGGGATTAGGACTATGTTCAGAGAAAAATGTATATGAAATTCGGAGGTGCGAGGATGGAAAATGTGACCTATTTGGTGGTGAAGATTTTGTGTGTAATCCAGATCAGCGTTGGAGCCTGATTGTTGGTCGAGATTTGCCACACGATTCTTATGTTGATTCTTCTGGCATTAGGGTCTATTATGATGAAGCTGATAGCAATTACTGGTATGCTGAAAATGTCAGATACGAAAGGGATCACGAAGGCTCTGAGGTCCATGGACGCTTGTTTTATCCCTATCGCACACTTGCTGATGGTGTTTGCTCAAGTGGATTCCATGTGCCATCAAAGGATGAATTCCAACACTTGATTGATGCCTATGGAGGTTCGAAGAATGCCGCCGCCGCATTGCGTTCGCCGAAGGGCTTTGGCGCAGTTTTCTTTAAAAATAAGTATGATGATGAAGAACCTTTGGCCAAATTCTGTAGCTCGGATTATGAAGACAAGAAAAGCGGACGAACCTACTATTATTACATGCGCGTTGATTCTAAAGAGGCGGTGATTGATAGTACTGCAAATGGTTTGTGCTCCATTCGTTGCGTGAAGGACCGTTAGTTTTTTAGAAACAGTTTGAACATAATAAAAAAAGAAAGTTGGAAATGAAAAAGAAAGTATTTGTGTTGGCTGCTGTTTTGTCTGGATTCTTTCTAGGATGTACTGGAGGAGACCCTACAGAACCGTTGAATGGAAGCGATAGTTCCGTTCTCGTTGATGGACGCGATGGCAATGTTTATCGTACGGTGAACATGGCGGGTTTAAAATGGATGGCCGAAAACCTCAGGTACTATAACATGGATAAGGTTCTTGGTTGTAGCCTTGATCCAAGTAGTGAAGAAAGTCGTATTCCGAAGTGTTATCTTGAAGATTGTAAGTCCTATGGATATTTCTATGCTAACTTGAAAAATGTGTGTCCCGAAGGATGGCGGCTTCCGACGCGAGATGATTATGCCCGTCTTCTTGCGGAAACATCGGCGGGTGGATACCAGGAACTATTTGCGTCAACAGGATGGAATGCTCCGGTTTCTCTTGATGGGGATACGATTTTGTTTGCGACTTCGTCCGTAATGGACTTGTTTGTTAACGGAGAAGAAGAAGCACTTTTATTCGGCTTGTCAAGAAATGGTAATGTGCTAAATGCAGAAATGGAGTACGGGTCTGGTAATGTGGATGATGCGTTTGTTCGCTGTGTCGAAGGCACTTCTATCACCCGAAAAGGCTTGCCGCCAAGCGAAGCTATTGCAGGTACATACACGGATACGCGAAATGGGATTACCTATAAGACGGTAACCTTGAAAGACCAAGTATGGATGGCTCAGAATCTGGATTACGAGGTGGAAGGGGCTGTTTGCGGCAATAAATCGGGTGTGATTGGTTTTGGTGGACCTTATGTTGCTGTTTATGATACATGCGAAATTGGTCGTGAGTATTCGTGGTCTATGGCCCAGCAAGTGTGCCCTGAAGGTTGGCGAGTCCCGAGTGTCGCTGATGTTGAAAAGTTGATAAGCACGGTGGGCGGTTCCATTGGGGCTGCTCCACTGTTGACTACGGGTTTCCCGAATAGCGACGATTATTACAATGTCTATGATTTTTCTGCTATTGCTACAGAATACGAAGTTTCGAAGTATTGGACATTGTCGCTTGCCGCTCACTTTTGGACATCGGATTCCCTCAATTCTGAAAAGGCATATCGCTGGACTTTGGATTGGTATGATGCGTCGATTGAACCTGTCTATTCGAACGAATATCAAGAAGTTGTTGAATATGCGCAATCGGAACCTGAAATTGAAACGAAACAAAATTATTATCCGGTCCGTTGCATGAAGGATTAGACCCGCATCGTCATGCTGAGGCGAAGCCGATATATGAAACTTGGCAACTTGTTGCCTTAGTTGAATTAGGTTCGTAGGAGCAGCATTCAGTCAATTCATGATAACGCATAAAGGAATTTTACTGGATCCTTCCTCCTTGCAGTCGTCAGGATGACGCTTACATTTTTTTTTGCCTTGTATGAGGCCTCGCTGGTTACGGCAAGGCCTTTTTCATGTTCTCAGAACATGCAGTCATATTCTAAAATATTAGAATTTTTGAAAATTTAGCGAAAAATGGTAAAATTTGGCTAAAATCGCCTATTTTGTGTTCTAAAATTGCCAAATCTAGCTATATTTGTAACCATGAAGGAAATCGTTGAATATACGGATTATCGCAAGTACATCCAGGACTACTATGACGAGCGCAAACGCACTTCGGCATTTTCTTGGCATATGTTTGCGCAGAAGGCGGGTTTTGCGTCGGATGTCTATCTGAAGTATGTTTGCGAGGGAAAGAAAAATCTGAGTGTCGGTTCTGCGGGTTCTGTTGCAAGTGCCATGGGCCTTGTCGGATTTGAACAGACTTACTTTGTCCTGATGGTCTCGTATGCGCATGCGAAAGATGACAAGACGAAGCGCGCTGCATTTGAAGAACGATGTGCGCTTGCGAATGCGCACAAGATGCGTGTTCTTGGGGATGAAGAGTTCAATTATTTCAAATCGTGGAAAAATTCCGTGATTCGAGAATTGGCTCCGCACATGCCCGGCGCAAAGCCTCTCGAAATGGCGCGAGCTTGCAAACAAAAGATTTCTGCAACGGAAGTTTCCGAGACGCTTGATTTTTTGGTGAAGGCAAAGCTTTTAAAGAAGGACAAAAACGGAAACTACCAGCAAACGGATAAGGCCATCAGGATGGCGCCTGTGGAGGCGGTTCCCTTGGCGGCTCGTGATTTGCAGCGCCAGATGGGTGAGTTTGCGATACAGTCGCTGGATTTGCCTCTTTCTGAGCGAATGATGTCGGGCTATACGCTTGGTCTTACGCGTCGTGCGTACGAACGCATCAAAAAAGAGACGGGAGATTATTACCGTCGCGTTGTCGCGATTGCGACGGAAGAAGATGAAACGGAGCAGGTTTACCGCTTGAACGTGCAGTTGTTCCCGCTGAGCGAACGCTTGAATAAAAATGAAACGGATTTAAATAAGGACAAAACGAAATGAGATGGAATGTGTATAAAAGATTTAGAAACGGCCTTGCAAATGCATTGTCGATTGCCGTGGCGACTGTCTTTATGGCGGGTTGTTCCGATAATGATGTCGCTGGTGGCGCTTCGGGTGATGCTGGCGTCGTTGCAATCAAGGACCGTGAAATTGCGGGCGTGACGCAGAAGGGACCTTTCCTGACCGGCTCTTCGCTGACTCTTCAGGAACTTGATGGCGCAACATTGACCCAGACAGGAAAAAGCTTTAAGGCTCTTATTAGGAGCAACCAAGGTGATTTTGCCATCAAAGGTGTAAGTCTTGTTTCTCAATATGCATTGCTCGAAGTTGAAGGCTATTTTCGAAATGAAGTTACAGGACAAAATTCTGATGGAATGATTCAACTAAACGCCTTGACGGATTTAAGAAAACGTAATCGTGTGAATGTGAACTTGCTTACGCATCTAGAATCGGGTCGAATTCTTAATCTTGTTCAAAAGCAGGGCCTTTCTGTTAATGCTGCGAAAAAACAAGCAGATCAGGAACTTTTATTGTCTTTCAGCTTTATGAATGGAACAGCAGCTCCAGAAGATATGGATATTTTTTCGGAGAAAAATGATGGCGCGATGCTGCTTGCTGTAAGTGTATTGATGCTGCAAGATAGTTCATCGGAAGCAGATTTTTCGGAACGGTTGTCTATGGCCTATTTAGCTTTTGCCGAGAACGGTTCATGGTCTGGGGCTGATAGGGCGAAAATTGCAGATTGGGCTATGCGTTCTGAAATTGCAAAAGATTCTAGTCTAAGTGTTTTACAAAGAGTCCGGAAAAATCTGGAATCTTGGAATGAGGTTGTTCCTCCGTTTGAAAATTATATAAATCTTTTCTGGTCTAACGAATATAGATTGGGAACGTGTAGTGATGAAAATCTTCACGAAGTTCGCCCTAATTTAAATGAGAATAGCTTGTATTATCTGGATGAGTTCGTATGTAATTCGAATCATCATTGGAGCTTGACTGCATATCGAGAAAATGCAGATGATATTAATATTGCTGGAGTTACCTGGGCTCCTAGAAATGTCGGTTGTGAAAGCCAAAAATATGTGACTTTTGGAGGCTATAATGATTCTGAAATAGCTTCGATGATTGACAAACAATGTGTTGTTTACGGAGGTTATTTCTTTGGCGTTGAAGCAGCTAGGGGTGAAAGCGATAAAGGGTTGCCTATATGTCCAGAAGGATATCGGTTGCCAACGCGGGAAGATGCTCAAGCATTAATAGATGCGTATGGTGGAGCTGAAAATGCAGCTGCTGGCTTGCGGTCGGTCGATGGTTTTGCTGCAGTGATGGGTGGTCGTGTAAATTCTTTTGCATGGGAAACTCCATATACTGATTTCCACAAGATGGCTGGATTTTGGACATCGACGGCAAGAACATGGTTTGCTTCAGCGTTCAATGTGTATATAACGGATTACTATTATCTGAAAATTGACTCGAATGGGGCTTCTATTGATAGTTCTAATATTCAATATAATTCATCCCTGAAAATAACGGCTCGTTGCGTAAAGGATTTGAAAAAAGGAGAATGATGAAATGAAAAAGATAACTTTGTTTGTATCGTTTGCTGTTTCCTGTTTGCTTAGTGGCTGTTCTACAGAAAAGCCTGTAGATGTTTCAATTACTGAGTCGCATTTTGATGGGACTGTTGATGGCGTTTCTCAAAAAGGTCCTTTTTTGACGGGCTCTACGGTGACCCTTCAGGAACTTGATGTGAAATCTTTGGAACAGACTGGAAAAAGCTTTAAGGGTAAGATTGCAAATGATAAAGGTGAGTTTGCAATTGATGATGTTGATTTGAGCTCTCCGTATGCACTACTTATGGCCAATGGGTATTTCCGCAATGAGGTGACTGGAGAAAAATCGAATGGAACGATAATCATGACGGCGATTGCCGATTTGTCGAATCGTTCTCATGTGAATATCAATTTGTTGACTCATTTAGAATATGAGAGAATTCGCGTGCTATTAGGCCAAAAGAAAATGTCTTTTGCAGATGCCAAAAGCAAAGCGGAGCAAGAAGTTTTTTCAAGCTTTTTTGATGTGTCTGCTTCAGAAAAGGCTGAAAACTTGGATATTTTTGGAAATAGTGAAGGGGACAAGGCGTTGCTTGCGATAAATGTCCTTTTGCTGGGTGATTTGAGTGAACCTGAGTTTATGGAACGCTTGATCGCGTTGGGCGATGATTTGGCCAGTGACGGCGTTTGGGATGATTCTCTTCTCAAGGCAAAAATTGCAGATTACGCTTGTGAGTTGAGTACATGGGGGGAGCTTTCTAAAATTCGTAAGAATATAGAAGCATGGGAGATTGCAGATGTTCCTGCGTTTGAACCTTATGTGAATCGTTTTTGGGCGGACCAGTATGGTCTTGGAAAATGCGATGCTTCGAATGTGGGCGAAAGCAAGAAGAGTGCAAATGAAGCTAGTGCTTTTTACGGCATGAATTTTGTCTGTGATAAGGATAGTGGATGGGTTGCGAATAAGAATGAATTTTACTTCGGTTGCGATGAGTGCCCTGTTATGAGGGATCCTCGTGATGGCCATGTTTATAAATATATGAATATAGATGGAACGGATTGGATGGTTTCAAATCTCAGGTATGACAATGGGGATTTTGAATGTTTGCTTGGAAATTGCGAGGATTATGGTTATCTCTATAAATCTCCTGGAGCAACATATTATGGAGACAGTTATGCTACTTCCGTGGATGTCTTCAACCCTGATAGAGGTATATGCCCCAATGGTTGGCGTGTTCCTATAGTTGAAGATTTTAGTCATTTGATTAATTCCGCTTCTGATTTTGAAAAGAAGCAACTTTTTTCAGAACCGGAACGGGATGCCGTTTTTGCGGCAGGAGGTGACTCAACTTCTTATTGGAGTGCCTTTATTTCGCTTTCTCGAAGAACTTGTGAATGGCGTTCTGCGTTGAATGTGTTTAGTGACGGTTCTTTGAGCGTGTCTCTAAAAGAGTCGGGTAGAGCGTTTGTCCGTTGCGTAAGAGATTAGTTTAAAATTCAATCCCCGATTTCAAACCTCGTTAGGAAACTAGCGGGGCCTTTTTTGTATTCTTGGAATACATGTTTTGTGTTCTAAATTGCTAAAATTTGCGTAAATTTTGAGAAAATGGTAAAATTTGACTAAAAACGCCATTTTTGTATTCCGAAATGTGCGGAAATGTCTATATTTGTACACATGAAGGAGATTGTTGAATACACAGACTACCGCAAGTTCATCCAGGATTACTACGATGAACGCAAGCGCAACTCGGCTTTTACGTGGCGCGAGTTTGCCCGCGATGCGGGATTTTCGTCGGCTGTGTATTTGAAGTACGTTTGCGAGGGCAAAAAGAATCTGAGTGTAGGGTCGGCGGGGTCCGTTGCTGCGGCGATGGGGCTTGCCGGGTTCGAGCAAACGTACTTTGTCTTGATGGTTTCGTATGCGCATGCCAAAGATGACAAGGCGAGACGTGCCGCGTTCGAAGAACGTTGTGCGCTCGCGCATGCCCACAAGGTACGTGTGCTCGGGAACGAGGAATTCGATTATTTCAAGTCGTGGAAAAATCCGGTGCTGCGCGAGATTGCTCCGCACATGCCGGGTGCAAAGCCTCTTGAAATGGCTCGTAAGTGCAAGCCGCAGATTTCTGCGGCGGAGGTTTCCGAGACGCTTGACTTTTTGGTACGTGCGAAGCTCTTGAAGAAGGACAAGAGCGGAAACTACGAACAGACGGACAAGTCGTTATCGATGGGGTCGGTCGATGTTGCGCCTGTGGCGGCCCGCGATATGCAACGTCAGATGGGGGAATTTGCGGTGAAGGCTTTGGACTTGCCGCTTTCGGAACGTGACATGTCGGGGCTTACCATGGGGCTTACGCGCCGTGCTTACGAAAAAATCAGGAAGGAAATCGCGGATTTTCGCCGCCGCATTGTGGCGATTGCGAGTGAGGACGATGAGACGGATCAGGTGTATCGTCTGAATTTGCAGTTGTTCCCGCTGAGCGAACTCCTCGACGATAATTCGGCAAGCTCGGTTTCGGGTGAAGGTGATGGGAAAAGAAAGGAAAACGGTAATGATTGATTGGTGTCGGATGCCGGCTCAAGGATTAGAGTTTAAAAAGGAGAAAGAATCGTGAAAAAACTTATAAGTAAATCGATTGCTTTGTTTATGGCAATTGTTTTGGCTGGCCTGCTTGCCGCTTGCTCGGATGGAAGAGTTGCTGGCGGCGTCACGGAAGATGCGGGGCTTGCCATCAAGGACTTGGATGTAGCGGGCTTGGCGCAAAAGGGGCCGTTTGTCAAGGGTTCTGCGGTGACGGTGCAGGGTGTTGACTGCAAGACGATGAAGTTCACGGAAGAGAAATTCTCGGGGAAGGTCAAGAGCAACAAGGGCGACTTTGACGTTGATGACGTGAATCTCTCGGCATCTTGCGCTTTGTTCGAAGTGTCCGGCTACTATCTCAATGAAGTTTCCGGTGAAAAGTCTTCGGATAAGTTGACGCTCCATGCGATTACGAATTTGAACGACAGAAAGTCTGTAAACATCAACGTGCTCACGGAATTGGAATACGAGCGCGTGATGAAGCTTGTCTCCGAAGAGAAGATGTCCTTTGACGATGCAAAAATGCAGGCCGAAAAGGAAGTCCTCGCGTCACTTGGTGTGATGGACCATTTTGAATCGTTTGAAGGTATGAGCATTTATGAAAAGGGCGAAGGAAACGCAACTCTCCTTGCGACGAGTGTGCTGTTGCAGTCGGATCTGGATGCAGAAAAGCTGGCTGGCCGTATGGATGACATTGCATCGTCCATCACGAAAAACGGCGAATGGAACGACGAAAAGGCAAAAACGGAAATGGCTGACTGGGCGGCAATCGCAAAGTCCGATGGCAAATACGAAGCGGTTCGCAAAAACCTTGAAAAATGGAGCGGCTCTGATGAAATTCCCGAATTTGAAAAGGTCATAGAAATGTATGGGGCCGATTCTACAATGACGGATTCCCGCGATGGCAAGGTTTACAGAACCGTGAAAATTGGTAATCAGGTCTGGATGGCGGAAAACCTGAACTTTAAAGTAGACAGCAGTTACTGCTATAATGATTCCTCAGAATATTGTACAAAGTACGGTCGCCTTTATTCATGGGCTGCTGCGAATAGAGCATGCCCTGACGGCTGGCACTTGCCGACAATGGACGAATTTGATACGTTGTTTGCTGCGGCCGGCGGGGAATCTATAGCGGGCAAGAAACTGAAGTCCGCTAGCGGCTGGAGAAATGGCGGCAACGGCACGGATGATTTTGGCTTCACTGCGTTGCCCGCTGGCATCAGATACGGCAAAGAAGTCTACTACAACTACGAGGGCGATCACGCGAATTTCTGGAGTTCTGTAAAGAACGGTAACGATAGCGCGAAATATGTGAACATGTTCTACGATTACGATAATGCTCGCCCGCTCGTCCACGATAAGAATGATGGAATGTCGGTTCGTTGCCTGAAGGGTGAATCGACGGCCAAAGTAGAAATTGAGGTTCCTTCCGGATGGAGCTGGGATGTTCCCAAGGAAGCCCGCCTGAATCCGAACATCAAATATGACACAATGATTGACCCGCGCGACAAGCAGGTGTATAAGATTGTGAAGATTTCGCCCAAAGGGAGCGATTATTCTCAAGTGTGGATGGCCGAAAACCTGAACTATGCCGATAGCGTCAAGACGCCGAGCTTGAAAGGCCAAAACTGGTGCTACAATAATGATGAGAAAAATTGTAAGGTAAGCGGTCGCTATTACACTTGGGCGGCGGCGATAGACTCTGTGGCTTTGGCAAACGATTCAAAGAATCCGCTGAATTGCGGTTATGGCAAGACGTGTGGAATTAATCGCGGAGTGCAGGGAATTTGCCCTGACGGCTGGCATTTGCCGACGCTCCATGAATGGGGATTGTTGAGCGTGGCGTTAGGGAATGCGGGTGTATCCGGCGATAGCCTCAAGGCTTTGACTGGCTGGGATTACGCCGGAACGGCTGACAATAACGGCGTAGATGCCTATGGATTTGCTGCGCTCCCGACCGGAAGGATGGTTTCTGCATCTAGCTTGAGCAATGTTGGTTCTAATGTTTATTACTGGAGTTCCGAAGAGGATGGTGCGTATGAAGCGCAGTATTCGAATATAAACAACATTTACACTAAATTCTATTTGTCTCAAGGCTCAAAAAAATATGGACAGAGTGTCCGTTGCATCAAGGGCGATCCTTCGACTGCTGCGATAAAATCTTCTTCAAGTTCAAGTGTTGTCGAAACGAAGTCTAGCAGCAGTTCTGCAAAATCGAGTAGCAGTGCGGCCGTGTCCAGCAGCAGTTCTGCAAAATTGAGTAGCAGTGTGGTTGTGTCCAGCAGTAGTCAAGTAAAAATGAGTAGCAGTTCTGTAGTTCCCGATGGATGGAGCTGGGATGTTCCCAAAGAAGCTCGCTTTAATCCGAATATCAAATATGACTCGATGATCGACCCGCGCGATAAGCAAGTGTACAAAGTTGTAAAAATTGATGTGCCAGATGCAAATTATTCGCAGGTGTGGATGGCGGAGAATCTGAACTATGCCGATAGCGTCAAGACTCCGAGCTTGAAGGGTGGCAACTGGTGCTACAATAATGATGAAAAAAATTGCAAGGTGAGTGGCCGTTATTATAGCTGGGCCGCAGCGATTGACTCGGTTGCTTTGGCAAACGATTCAAAGAATCCGCTGAATTGCGGTTATGGCAAGACGTGTGGAATTAATCGCGGAGTGCAGGGAATTTGCCCTGACGGCTGGCATTTGCCGACGCTCCATGAATGGGGACTGTTGAGCGTGGCGTTAGGGAATGCTGGTGTATCCGGCGATAGCCTCATGGCGCTGACTGGCTGGGATTACGCCGGAACGGCTGACAATAACGGCGTAGATGCCTATGGATTT
>JAEEGJ010016279.1_pt1 | contig 17113 bp, 11 predicted proteins | sample 8958761 | NCBI WGS metagenome assembly JAEEGJ01 (sample SAMN16246546, study PRJNA631951) | gut metagenome | biome: gut microbiome; feature: rumen; material: RS-attached | host: Bos | place: Iran: Karaj | collected 2018-10 | reverse complement strand
TTTGCTTGGACCGCGAATGCGTTCGAAGAAGTCCTCCCGGCGGAACTCTACCGCACCGACGCGGTTCTCGTTGGCTGGAGCATGAACAAGAATGCGGCCAAGGGTTCCAAGACCTACGACGAAACGCTCGCCAACGCCTATGACGCATTCGCCACAGACAAGGGCAACGCGAACAAGACCCCGGTTCTCTACGCCGTATGGCAGAAGGAATCCGTCAAGACATTTACAGTTAAAGCTGACAGTGCGAAGAAGGGTAAGCTCTCCTTGACGCAGTTTGTTGATAAGGAATCCTTCGTTCATGAAGTTCCGGAAGCGGGCTTGAAGGTGCCGCAGACTGCCGACGGATTGATTTTCCAGGCCCACTTCGACGCGAACGAGTTCTGGACGCTCAGCCCACAAACTCCGCTTGTTTGGACGACCAAGACCGCCAAGGATTCCACCGCGAACGACGCGTTCAAGGTCGTCAAGGCCGACGTGACCGTCAAGGTGCTTGCCACCTATAATGCATTCCATTTTGTCTTCAATCTTTCCGAAGATAAGGTGTTCCTTGGAGACAACTGGACGAAGTCTGGCAACTTTGCCTCGAACAATGACTCCGTTTTCCCAGCGGTTGTTTATAACTCGGATAGCTGCATTGCTGGTTGGAGCTTGAATAATAGTTCCAAGTCCTATAAGAATTTGAAGGATTCGTTGATCAGCGACCTTTACGCCATTTATTCGAATGTCGATTCTTCAATGACTGTCAATCTTTATCCTCATTGGACAACCAAGGTTGAAAACTGCGCCGCACGCATTGCCCGCGTTGGTGTGGAACAGCTCCATGGCGATGTGCTGCTTGTCGAAAATGTGAACAAGGCCAATCTTGTGCATTCGTTCAACAAGAAGGGCTCGATGCTCGTGCCTGCCGAAATCGAAAGCAACAACTGGACCGTCAACACGAAACCGGATTCCAGCTTTGTGCTCGATTCCCTCGTCGTGCTGCGTGATGGCAAGAAGGAAGACGTTCTCCATGAGGGCGACCATCTGCCGACGAACATGGAAAATGTTGTACTGAAGGCCTACTTCGGCAAGGCGAACAAGACCCCGATTGAAATCATCGATAAGAGCTTTGCGCAGAGCGGAAACGCTGTTCGCATGGGCTTCAAGTCTAGCGAATTCGAAGTGACCCGCAAGGTGGCCGCCCGCGTCCAGATTGCGGATGAGAAGGGCGCTGTCGTTGTCGATACGCTGCTTGGCGACTCCGTTGTATCTGCGTTCGCAGACGAAGTCGTGATGCGCGTCCACAAGCCGGGTTCGTACAAGATTACGCTTACGTTGGGCGACAAGAAGGAATCTGCCAAGTACAGCGAAAAATTCTCAGTGAATGCCGAGGTGGCCTCGGTCGTTGCCGAAAGCTGGCAGATGCTCTCGCTTGCACCTGTTGACACTTCGGCAATCGTCTGGGATGACAGCACGCACTTCTACTGGTGGGATGACTCCTACTGCGGTGAGTTCTGGCAGTACAAGACGTTCGACCGCGGCGATGAAATTGTCGGCACGCGTGGCATCTGGTACAGCTCGCTGAATGGCAAGCCGCTTGTGCTGAGGAACGACATCGAAGATGACGGAAAGGATGTTGTTTGGAATCTTGACAGCATCGGCTCCGGCTGGAATCTCGTGGCGAACCCGCATGGTTGGCGTTTGAATCTGTACGCTTTGAACGAGGCTGCCCGCAAGAATGTTGATGAAAAGGCTGAAGTTACGTTCTGGCGCTACAATTCGGAAACGAACGATTACGAGGAAGTCGATGAGATAGGACCGTACGAAGCTGTCTGGGCCAAGGTCTCGAAGAAGACGCTGTGGAAAGTGTCCGCAAAACCGATCTTTACAATTTCTAATGCGACGGAAAAGGACGCTCTCCAGAAGCGTGTGCTTGCGAAGGCCACGACGAAGGACCGCTGGACGTTGCAGGCCGTGCTTTCGGACGACAACGGTCATCGTGATGCCTGGAACATCATCGGTGTGGGCCGCGATCCGTTCGTTGCCGAAGAACCGCCGACAAGCTTTGGCGACCACGTGACCCTCTCGATTCTCGAAGGCAAGCACGGCCTCGCGAAGTCCATCAAGGAAGCCGATTCCGAGATGGAATGGACGGTAGCCCTCTCTGCGACAGGCAACCGTGCGGGTTACCTCTCGTTCGTCGGCATCAAGGACATCAACGCGTTCGGCTACCACGTCTATGTGACAATCGACGGCAAGACGACCGAGATGAAGGAAGGCTCGCCGTTGCAGGTGTCGCTGAGTTCGAAGCAGAAGACCGCAACTGTGCGTGTCGAACGCTCTGCGATTGTGGTCGCCCAGAAGTCCGGACTCAAGAGTCTCCGCTCTGCGAAGCTTGGCAACCAGCTGCACGTATCGTTCGAAGTTCCTGACGAACTCGTCGATGAAAATACGAGAGTTGAACTCCTGACCGCGAAGGGCGGCGTAGTCGCGACAGCTTCTGCAAGGTCCATCTTCGGGACGAACAAGGTCGCTATGGATGCTCCGAAGAACGGCGTCTATATCCTCCGCGTCCGCGTGGGTTCTGCCCAGCTGACGCAGCGGATCCTTGTGAAGTAAGGGAATCTAGAGCGAGTATGTTAAGAGGCACGGGCTGCCCCCCGTGCCTTTCGTCATCTTGAACGACACCACCGAACGCGTCCTGAACGGCATTACCGAATGCGTCATCCTGAACGGAGTGAAGGATCCAGTTACATTTTGTAATGCGAAGGCTGGAATTGACTGGATCCTTCGTCGTTACACTCCTCAGGACGACTTTGCAAACTTCCTACCGCCTACTGTCTACTGCCTACTTCCATAATGTGCTGTTTCGCACTGTTCTTGCCGTATATAGCAAATGATTTATAAAAAACTTGCAAAAAACTTGCATTTTTTAAAAATTTAAGGTAATTTAAAAACATGAAGTTTTTAGCTTCAGGAGGGGATTGGTGTAATGGGTTCGTTATGGGCATGGATAGCGGAATTGTAGCTGTTGCTGGCTAAATTTTTTGCGTCTAGCCCCTTCGGAGGCGTGTGGCATGTTATTGCAAGAGGTATATAAAATATCTGAGGGGATTCAGAAGGAATTCGAAAATTCCGAAATTCCGCTTGCGGTTTATCAATTTGTTGATGGACAAGTCCAGGCGGTCCTTGTTTCGAATGGACTTGTCCGTTGGCAACCTCCAGGCTTTACCCGCGAAGATTTGCTCTGGCACCTTAATACGGACATGTACATGAATGTCCACCGCGAAGATATTGTTTTTGTCGCGACCAAGGCTAAGGAATTTGCAAAAAATAAAAACTCCCGTTACGAAGTCGTTTATCGCGAGAAACTGTACGGCAAGGGCGAATACCGCATGGTGCATGCCGTGGGCTACCACCGCTGTTTAGAAAATGGAGCGGAATACGCCGTTGTCGTCTATGACGATGTGACTACAGCACTGGAGTCGAATGGCGGAAAACGTCTTGAGTTTGACAATAGCATATTGGAATATCTGGATACGGACAAAATCGAGCCTTTTGTCATAGTCGATGCAAAAACGCACGAAATCTACATGATCAGTACATCTGCAGAGAAAATCTGGATTCCGGTAAAGGCGTTTTATCCGGGCATAACCTTTGAGGAGTATTTTTTCGATCCGCACGAACCCCAGCTGATTACTATTGAAGAAGTTTTGGAAAGGGGCGAAGTTCTCGTGCCGAATTCCCGCACGGGCGGCGATTTGATTCTGAAAGCGACGCTTATCAAGTGGCATGGTAGGGATGCCATTTTACATCGGATTAACGAACGTACCGATAAGTATTTCGATTCCTTGACGGGGCTTCCGAATTTGGAATACTGCCGCATGCGAGGCGATAGCTTTGCCCAAAATATTAGAAAGGTTGGCGGAGACCCCGTGGTCGTTTTCTTTGACGTTGTCGGGATGAAACTTTACAACAACGCCAATGGATTCGAAAAAGGGAATGAGTTCTTGATTCATTTCGCCTCCATCCTCAAAAAGCAGTTTCCGGACAGTCTGATTAGCCGTATCGCCAATGATCATTTTATGGTCATTGCGGACATGGAAAATATTGAAGAATGCTTGAACGAAATTCGCAAGAACGTCAAGAATACGGTTTCGAAGATTTCAATGGATGTCAAAATAGGCGTTTACAAAATAGGCGAATTTGAATCGAATTTGGACGCTTGCGAAAAAGCGAAAATCGCTTGTAAAGTACAAAAAAGGTCGAGCGACTGTTTTATCCGGTATTATGACGAGGATTTGCGCAAGGCCCTTATTTTGCAGAACTACGTCGTGAATCACATCGACGAAGCAATTGAAAAGGGCTACATCAAGATTTATTACCAGCCGGTTGTCCGTACCATTACGGAAACCTTCTGCGGCATGGAAGCTCTTACTCGCTGGATTGACCCGCAATACGGATTCTTAAATCCTGCTGTATTTATCGGTGCTTTGGAAGAGTCTAGCCAGATTCACAAGCTCGATAGCCATGTAGTCAATGCTATTTGCAAGGAACTGCGTGAAGAAATTGATAGCGGAAATCCCATAGTTCCGGTTTCGTTCAACCTTTCCCGTCTGGACTTTATCGGTTGCGATATTTTTGAGGTTGTCGAGCAGGCTCTTGAAAAATACAACATTGACCGCGAATATATCCGTGTCGAGATTACCGAAAGCATCATGGCTTCGGATTCTTATGTCAGGAATGAAATTGAACGTTTCCGTCAAGCCGGTTATGAAGTCTGGATGGATGACTTTGGCAGCGGTTATTCGTCGTTAAATACGCTTAAAGATTACAAGTTCGACGAACTCAAGATTGACATGGTGTTCCTGTCAAACTTTAACGAGGCTTCGCGCACCATCATCCGTTCTACAGTCCGCATGGCAAAAAACTTGGGGCTTAAAACGCTTGCTGAAGGTGTCGAAACCAAAGAGCAGATGGATTTCCTGAAGGGGATTGGCTGCGAAAAAGTGCAAGGCTATTACTATGGAAAGCCGCAACCTTTAAAGGACACGCTCAAGCACATGGCATCTATCGGCATGCTTGTCGAAGACCCGAAATCACGCCATGTGTATTCTCAACTCGGTCGCCTTGATTATCTTGTGGAATCGCCTAAGGCAATTGTATCTTACGAAAACGGATTGTTTAGATTTTTATTTATAAACAGCCAGTTCGAAGAACAACTGCAAAGCCTTGGGTATGAAGGATTTAAAGATGTTGAAGCCGATTGTAATAATCCTGAAAATCCTTTGTACAAAAAACTTCATGATGCGGAACTTGCGGCTGCCAAAGCCCCGCAACAGATGACATACGTGACTCGTGGAACATACGTGTTCTTGAGCGGTCGCCTGATTGCCGATATCAATGATAGCCACATTTATGACTTGTCGTTCCGCAATACGCATGTGAGCGCTGTCGAAAGCGGTTCTAGCAATCAGAATGCGATGAAGTTCCCGGCTGATGCCAAAACCATTTTGGTTTCGACGGTCAACTTGCAGAATCGCTCGATTCTAGAAGGTTTTCTAAAGGCGGAATACAATGTTTTGTTTGCAGAAGATGGCGAACAAGTTCTTAACATTTTGCTGGAATATGGGAACCGTATTTCGTTAGCGTTGATTGATGCCGCCCTCCCGAAAATAGATGGATTCAAGATTATCCAAAAATTCAGGGGTGAAAAGCATGACTGCCAGATTCCTTTTATCGTTATGACGGATAACATGGAACTGGCAAAAGAAAGCATCCGCTTGGGGGCTTACCAGTTCATCCATACGCCTATTACCAATAAAGATCAAGTTAAATCGAAGATTGAAGGTGCTATCAAGAATACGGAATTGCTTCACCAGCTGGCCTTGAATTACATGGAATATGTCCCAGGCGGAGTGATCCTTATGGAAGCGGTTCATGGCGATATTCTTTATGTAAATGGTCGTGCACTTGAAATTCTTGAATGCGAAAATATTGAGGAATTCCGCAATTTGGCGGGTGAAAGATTCAAAGGCGTTATTGAACCTGAAGATTATGCCAAGGTAAAGAATGGTACTCAAAATTTAATCCGCAGCGGAAGCACTGTCGCAACTCAAATCACGTACCGCGTCAGAACGAAAAGCGGTTCTGTCAAACGAATTTATCATGTCGGGAAATGCTTTAAAGATACACCGTATGGACGTATTTTATCTGTATTCGTCTCCGAAGACGATATGGCGTTAAGAAATTATTTTGGACGTAAGAATGCTTTCAGAATGTTTATGGCCTCTGGTGAAGCGACGCATACCAAGTCGTACGATCCTGGCTACAAGGCCTTCTTGTTCTGGAATTTGTCTAAAAATTCACCCGTCATCAGGATGGAGGGGATTTCTTATATTCCTGATGAACTCGCCGATAATTATACCTACGACAATCATGTTGGCTTTTTGATGACTTTGATGTCCAAGGAAGGGGTCAATGACCAAAAAGCGGCGGATTACACTCGCGAAAAATTGATTCTTGCATATGCGAATAAGCGAACAGTCCAACCGCTCAATATCAGCTACAATTTGGATAAAGGTTGGTTTACGATTAAATCGACTTTTGACATGATGGCAGACCCGGATACGGGCGATGTGATATTGAAACTTCAGAACGAAAACATTACGGATGTCGAAGCTTATAAGGAATTGACGAATGCAGTTGTTTTGAATTTGTACGATCAGATTATTTACATTGACGGAAATGTGGATAGGCTCATCTACCTTTCAAGTGTTGATGGAAAACCGAAGTACGTCCAGACAACGATTACGGAATCTATAGAACATCTTTGCCAATTGTTCCAGCGACCGCTTTGTTCGGTCGAGGAATACTTGAAAATTTCTAAAGAAAAAAGCGCTTCTGGTAAGACTTATGGAAAAATCCTCAAGACTGAAGATGGAAAAATGAAACTTGTTCGTGCTCATCCACTTTATAGCGGTACCCAAAAGTACATCATTACCATCTCGGATGTAACTTATGTGAAGGAAATGGAAGAATAGAAGCTAGCGTGTTTTTTTTAGTAAACGACATTAAATTAAAGCCTGTCATGCCGGCCTTAGTGCCGGCATCAGTTTTTCAATTGAAACAATACTTATTACGTTTACTATGGCTTTTATGGCGTGATGTTGTTCATCTTGAAAAAAATAATTTATATTGTAAAGGTCTTTAGAGGAGATTATATGAAATTTTTAAAACTAGCTTTGCTTTCTATTCCGTTTGTCATGACGGCCTGTTTTGAATCGACTTCGAGCGAGGATTCGTATGGAGATTTGATTTACGAGCGCAAATCCCCTGAGGGGCGTTATATTTCGCGAGAATGTCATGTTTATGCGACCGATTCGCGCTTTATATTTGAAGGAACTGCGTATGCGGGATCCTTTGGACCTATGAATTATTTTTCCGAAATTAAAATTGGAAGTAAAATGAAAATCAAGGATGAATTCCGTACTTCGGATTCTAGGTTTGCGGATGCGATGGAAGAAGAGTGTGCAATGTTGAAACAAACTTATGCTCGATTTAATAAACCTTCTGTCACGTGTTCGGACAAAGAAGTTCTCGCTTCTGGAGAGGTGGATAATGCTTTGTCACATGATTATCTTACCTCGTATATGAAGGATGCTTGTGATAAGTACATTGAAGAAGTTGTTGACGGTAATTATGAAAAAGCTTCGTCTTGTACGGTTCGCTCTGAAGGAAATGTAGCGTATATGGATGTTGTTTATGCGACGAAATCGGCTTCATTAAAGGCTACGTATTTGGGTAATGAGAGCGGAATGATGGAGGAAACCTATACTGGCGTGAGTGCGGACACTTTGGCTATGGTTTGTGAATATGATAAGGCACAACCGGGTTATTTTGATGTTCGCTGTGACGGAGCTACTATTTCCCATAAGGAAACAAAGGCTAATGTTACGATTGAGGATATGATCGCGGCATTTGAAGTTTCATGTGATGCACTCCGTAATGGTCTTGTTCCTTTCGAAAAAGTTATGTTTGGCGATTAGTTTTTTATATTGATGCTGCTTTTTTGTGCATTATTTTGCGGCGTGTCACCTTTTGACACGCTGTTTTTTTATATTGGTGCTCATGGTGGCAGTAAATAAATCAAAGAAAGAAATAGAATACCTCTGTACAGAATGCGGCAATACGACTCCCAAGTGGGCGGGCAAGTGTCCGTTCTGCGGTGCGTGGAGCAGCCTCAAGGAACATGCTATAGAACGGATTGCTGATGGATCTGGACGTGCCGGACGCGGACTTGGCGGCCCCGTACATAAGGTGGTGCTGCTGAAGGATGTGGCGACGGAAGATACGCGACGCTTGAGTACGGCAAATTCGGAGTTCGATCGCGTGCTCGGTGGCGGTTTTGCGCCGGGGAGTCTTGTGCTGATTGGCGGCGATCCGGGTATTGGCAAATCGACGCTTGTGCTTACGACGCTTGCGACGATGAACGCTGCTGGCGTGAAGGCTCTGTATGTGAGTGGCGAAGAAAGTGCGTGTCAGGTAAAAATCCGCAGTGAGCGTTTGAATGTTTCGGGAAGCGATATGATGCTCCTTTGCGAGACGAATCTCGAAAAGATTTTGGAACAGGCCCGCGAGGTGAAACCGCAAGTGCTGGTTATCGATTCTATCCAGACGGTTTATAAAAGCGAGCTTGCTGGCACTCCTGGATGTGCGACGCAGTTGCGCGAATGTACGCTAGACTTGATGGTGTTTGCGAAAAATTCTGGCTGCATCACGATTCTGATTGGGCATGTGACGAAGGATGGCCAAATTGCAGGGCCGAGAATTTTGGAGCACATGGTCGATACGGTCGTGTATTTCGAAGGCGACCGGAATCACCAGTACAGGCTGTTGCGGACCATCAAGAACCGCTTTGGCGCGACGGATGAAATCGGTGTGTTCGAGATGACAGGGCATGGGCTGAAGCCTGTGTTGAATCCGAGCAAGGTGTTTTTGCAAGAGGGCGTGCCGCCGACTCCGGGGAGCGTTGTCTGCTGTACGATGGAAGGCTCTCGTGCACTTTTGTTCGAAACGCAGTCGCTTGTAAACCAAACGAATTTCGCGGTGCCGCAACGAGTGGCGGCAGGTATTGATCCGAAACGGCTCACGATTATTCTTGCACTTCTGGAAAAGTTTGGCGGTATAACGATTGGTGCTTCTGATGTGTTTGCAAGTATCGCCGGAGGGATGAAGGTGAATGACGCTTCGTCGGACTTGGCTCTTGCCTTAGCCGTTGCGAGCAATCATTTGGGTATCGCTTTATCGCGGCAGACGATTGCGATTGGCGAGCTTGGACTGTCGGGCGAGGTGCGGGGTGTGAGCCTCTTGGACCAGCGGCTCAAGGAAGCTCATCGTCTGGGAATGACGGAGGCTGTTGTGCCCGCTAGCTGCAAAATTTCGGAAAACATCGGACAGATGAAGGTCGTGCGTGTGCATTCGCTTTCCGAAGCGATAAGCTGGTTGATGGACAAGAAGTAGAAGTTAGTAGGAAGTAGACAGTAGGCTGTAGGAAGTGGAATGCTTGCTGCGTCATGAGCAACGCGAAGAATCCTGTAAAGTTTTTAGTTAATGCATTTCCGTCATCCTGGAGGCGTCAGCCGATAGGATCCAGTTACAATTCTTAATGCGAACATGATTTATTGCCAACCAATAAACTATTGACCAATGACTAATGACCAACTACCAATAACTAAAATGAAAAAGGGGCGCTCCGGATATCCGAAGCGTCCCTAATTTCCGTTATTAAAGCTGGCTTAACTAGCGCTTTTCACCCGGCCTTGTGAATCCGAATGCACGCGGATCAAAACCGCTGGGGAACTTGGTTCTGTCGTTATAGGTGACGCGCTTTGCACTGAACTTTTCGATTTTTGCACCGGTCAAGTCTGCGCCAGAGAAATCGACATCTTCCATCTTGGTGTCTGCGTCAATCTTGACACCTTCCATCTTAGCGTTGGTGAAGGTGACCTTGAGGAGCTTAGCACCGGAGAAGTTTGCACCAGCAAGCTGAGCATTGTTGAATGCAGAGCGTTCGATGGTGGAGTTCGCAAAGTTTGCCTTGGTAAGGTCGGCATAGTCAAAGATGTCCTTGAACACGTAGGCTCCGTCGAAGACAGCCTTCATGAGTTCAGCGTTGTTGAATACGTTCTTGCTCACGTTTGCGTCGAAGAACGAAGACTTGTTCAGCTTGGTCTTGTCGAAGGAACTCTTGGCAACTTCGCCCTTGTCGAAGATGACTCCGTTCAAGTCCTGGTTGTTGAACTTCATGTTCTTCACCGTGGATTGAGCGAACTTGGCCTTCTGGAGCTGTGTCTTGGAAAGGTCCACGTCATTGAAGGTTGTCAAGGAAAGGTCCGCTTCCTGAAGATTGACGTTGATGAAGTCTGCTCCGCTGAAATCAGCCTGAGAAAGACCTGCCTTGGCGAAATTCACGTTGTTGAGCTTCACGCCGGAGAAGTTTGCGGCGATGAGGTTGCATGCCGTGAAGTCCGTCTTGTTCATGGTGGTCTTGCGAAGGTCGCTGTTAGCCATCAACGAACGGGAGAAGTTCGTGTTGGTGAGGTTCGCCTTGCTGAAATCGGCACGGGTGAGGTCCACGTCGGTGACGGAAGCTTGGGTCAAGTCAGCCTTGCTGAAATCGCAGTTGTCGGAGACCTTCATGGCATCGAGGCGTGCGTTCTTGAGGTTGGTCTTGGGGAATTGGCTATCGAGAAGCGTGGCTCGATAGAGGTTTGCGCCTTCGAGGTTTGCACCTTCGAAAGATGCAGAGCGGATGTCTGCACCGCTAATCGTTGCACCAGCAAGGTTTGCCTTTTCGAAGTTCGCACCGTTAATCACGGCGTTGCGGAAAGAAACTTCGGCGAGGTTCGCTTCTTCGAAGTTCGGGGCTTCGCCGGCAGAGCGCTGGAAGTCAGTAACGCCTTTGACGGCCCTAGCCTTCTGGAACTGGTAATTGTCGATACGCTTGTCGCGGAAGGATGTGTTCAGGTCCTTACCTCTGAAATCCTGTGCGGACACGTTGAGCGCGAGAGCACCAAGGAGGCAGAGACCAAATTTATAGACGTTCTTCATATTCATAATCAATTCCCTTTATAAAAAAGTAAACCAAATAACGGATAGCCCTAAAATAACTAAAAAAATTGCAAAACTACAAACGAAAAATGAAAAGTGACCAAATAAATACTAATTTTACGTCGAAATGACAATTTTTCTTTAATTTTACGTTCAAATGACACGATTCTGTTCGAATTTATACAATACGATGAACCGCGCTGTGGGTCCTGCTGGCCTTATGCTTGCCAATCCGAATGGAAAATTGACAGGCTGTGGTGGACAAATCTTTTGCGGAAATACGGCGGAATCTATCATTGAAAAACAGCGTTTTTTTGCATAGAAATGAGTATGCCGGAAAGTATTGTTAATCGTCAAGAAAAGATTAGGGCGAAGTTTGCTTCGTTTAGTGACCCTGATGACAAATGGAAATTCCTCTTGGATTTGGCTCGCGAACACAAGGGCATGGATGCTTCGCTCAAGGCGGATAAGTTCATCATCCAGGGGTGTGCTTCGACGATGTACCTTGTCCCGAAGTTCGAGAACGGGAAAATTCATTTTGAAATGGATGTGGAAGGCGGCACGACAAATCCGCTGATTAGTCGTGGCCTTGGTGCTCTTGCCTTGCAAATTTTTAACGATATGGCTCCCGCAGATATTTTGTCTGTAGATCCTACGTTCTTTCAGCAAATCGGGCTGAACGTTGGTCTTTCGCCAACGCGATCTAACGGATTTGCGAGCCTTTTAAAACAAATATATTTATATGCACGCGTCTTTGACGCAATTTCAAAAAAATAGGATGGATCTATGTTTAGCTTTTTGAATGGAAAGAGCCCGTTTGACGAGGCCGAAGAAAAATTGGAAGCTGGTGAAACTGTCAATGGCAGACCGAAACTTCCGCAGGCTCCAATTATGGGCTGGCAAGACGGAGTGTTCTTGCTTGTGCTGGTTGGCCTTATTGTGGGCGGTTATTATTACTACCAGCATACGAAGCAGGTGAGCGCGGATACGTTTGCAAAGTGTGATTCTCTTTATGTTGCTGCGGAAAAGGATGCGGCTAAGTATGTGGAAGCCGAAGCTTGCTACAATGATACTTGGGAGTTGAGCTTTGTGAGTGATTCCATGGAAATTCTCCGCCAGAATCGTCTAGGGGCGATTGAAGACTTGCGCAATCACCAGAAAGATTTGTATGCAGATGCAATGGGAGCCTTGGCAGCAAGGGATTCTATTGCCGCTTACAATATCGTGAACGAATACAAGGGACCGATGCTTTTGAGTAAGGGCGATGCCAAGGATTGGAATAAGATTGCCAATAGCGAGGCTATTAAGGCAAGCATTGCCGCTGCCGCCGCTCGTGCAGATTCGATTGCGAAGGCGAAAGCGGTTGCCGATTCTTTGGCTCAAGTTGCAGCGGAACTCCGTGCAAAAGCCGTCGCCGATTCCATTGAAAAGGCAAACAAGAAAGCCGCTCGCAAGGGTAAGCGCAAGAAAGCGCAATAAGATTTAGTTAGTAGTGGTTAGTAAACAGTGGTTAGTAAACAGGAATGTAAAAGGAACATTTTAGTAGCAGTCCTAACCACTAATCACTAACCACCAACCACTGAAATATTACTTCGCGATTTTTTCGACCGTAATTTCGCGTTCGGTTTCGGAAACAATTTGGATTTTAACGACGTGGGTGATGCCTGCGTCGTTTTCTTCTAGGCGCTCGGGCCATTCGATGAGGCTGATGCCGCTTTCGAGGTATTCCGGGTCCATGCCGACTTCATAGAGGTCTGCGCCGCCTTCGAGACGGTACAGGTCGAAATGGAAAATGGGCGGGTTGTTCGGGTATTCGTGGAGAATGGTGTAGGTGGGGGAGCAGACAGTGCCGTCGAAACCGAGCCCCTTGCAGATGCCGCGGCTAATGACGGTCTTGCCTGCACCGAGGTTCCCGTAGAGGGCGACCTTGTCACCGACCTTGAGTTCTTTGGCGAATTGCAATGCCCAGTTGTATGTTTCGTCTTCGCTTTTGAATTTCATTGCTTGCTCATGATGCTTTTTTGTCATGCCTGAGTTTACTAGCCTCTAACCACTAATCACTAACCACTAACCACTGCGCTTACGGCGCTACAGCTTCTCCTTAAACTGTTCGTACGTGAATTTGTGCAAAAGATGGAACTTGCCGTTTTCGTCGAACTTGCCGATGCTCGGGTGACGTACACCGTTGAAGAACGTGGTCTTGACCATGGTGTAGTGGATCATGTCTTCGAAAATGATGCGGTCGCCGACCTTGAGCGGTTTGTCAAAGGAAAAGTCTCCCAGCTGATCGCCCGCGAGGCAGGAATTGCCTGTGAGTTTGTATGTGTAAGCTTTTTCGCCTGGGAATGCTGCACCGATGATGTTTGGGCGGTACGGCATTTCGAGGCAGTCCGGCATGTGGGCGCTGATGGAAACATTGAGGATGGCGATGTCCATTTCGTTGTAGATGATGTCGCCAACGCTTGCGACGAGTTCGCCTGTTTGCCAGCCGATAGCTTCGCCCGGTTCCATGATGACTTGCAAGTGCGGGTAACGTGCGGAAAAATCCTTGAGGATGCGAACGAGTTCATCGCGGTGGTAGTCCTTGCGGGTGATGTGGTGGCCGCCGCCGAAGTTCACCCACTTCATTTGCGGGAGGTACTTGCCAAAGTGACGCTCGAATGCGGCGAGAACGCCTTCGAGAGCGTCGGCATCTTGTTCACAAAGCGCATGGAAGTGGAGACCTTCAATGCCATCGAGGAGTTCGGGCTTGAATTCTTTTTCGGTCACGCCGAGGCGGGAAAATTTACCACAAGGGTTGTAAATATCAGTTTCGACTGTCGAAAATTCCGGGTTCACGCGGATGCCGGCACTCACGCCGTGGGCGAGCGTCTTGTCTTTGAAACGCTGCCACTGTGAAAAACTGTTGAACGTGATGTGGTCCGCGGCGTCGAGGATTTCGTCGATTTCGTCGTCTTCATAGACGGGCGCAAAAACATGGACTTCCTTGTTCATCTCTTCGCGTGCGAGGCGGGCTTCGTTGAGGCTAGAGGCGGTGGCGCCGGCGAGGTATTCACCAATGAGCGGGAACGAACGCCAGAAGCTGTAACCCTTGAGGGCGCAGATGATTTTCACGCCGGTCTTGTTCTGGATATCGGCGAGGATTTCCATATTGCGGCGGAGACGTGTTTCGTCAAGTACGAAACAGGGACTTGGAACTTGAGAATAGTCGAGCATGGTGAGAAAGATAGAAAGATTTCCCCTCGCTCTTTTTTATTAAAATGATATTTCAGGTTCACTGCCCAAAGTTAGAATTTTAGTGTCAAAAGGCAGTCGTGAAATAGAAAAACATGCTAAAAATGAAATCTGCTGAAATGGATGTCTTTTATAGCAATTTCAGCAGATTTCGTCATAAAAAATGCTGGAATTGATTCAAATAATGATGATTTCAGCAATATTCGTGCTTAAAATTGCTGAAATAGAATTTTTTTATTATATTATTGAAGAATGGAGGCGCCTATGCAGCCTGTTTTGGTTGGCCGTGAAAAAGAAATTCAATTGCTTCAAAAATACCTTGAATCCGATAGGTCGGAGTTTATTGCTGTTTATGGGCGGCGGCGTGTTGGCAAAACTTTTTTCATACGTCAAGTTGTTGGGAAAAATGCTGTATTTTCTTTTTCTGGAATGGAAAATGCATCCTTGGCGACTCAGTTGGAAAATTTCCAACTTGCTTTGCAGAAAAAAATTGGAGAGTGCATTAAACCGACAACGTGGCTCTCGGCTTTTGACCTATTAGAACGGTACTTGGATAGTCTTGGTACGGGGAAAAAAATAGTCTTTATTGATGAGTTGCCTTGGCTTGATACAGCAAGGGCCCTGTTTGTGGGGGCTTTGGAACATTTTTGGAATAGCTTTGCATCTGCTAGGAATGATATCAAATTGATTGTTTGCGGTTCTGCGACATCTTGGATGATTGACAAATTAATTTGTAATCGAGGTGGACTTCACAACCGTGTTACGCATCAAATAGAGATAGCTCCGTTTACACTGAATGAAGCGGAACAGTATTTTAAAACTTATGGCTTTGGCTACCGTCGGAAAGAAATTGCAGAATGTTATATGGCATTTGGAGGGATTCCTTATTATTATTCCCTGATGAATGTTGATGAAAGTGTTGCCCAAAATATTGACCGGCTGGTGTTTTCGAGAACGGGTGAGTTGCGACTTGAATTTCAAAATTTATACAGGTCCTTGTTTAAACAAAGTGCAGGGCATGAAGCTGTAATAGAAACTCTTGCGACCAAGAAAATGGGAATGACAAGAAAGGAAATCTTGGATACGACTGGGCTTAATAACAACAAGGCTTTCTCGACTGTTTTGACGGAATTGGAACAGTGCGGTTTTACGCGAGAATACACTCCTATTGGAAATACCAAAAGAGATGTGCTTATTCAGCTTATTGATCCTTTTACATTGTTCCATTTTTACTTTGAATCAGAAAATAAAAATCAGGACGACCATTTTTGGACAAATTCGCTTCGTTCGCCATTGTTCAAAACGTGGAGCGGGCTTGCGTTTGAAATGCTTTGCTTGAATCATGTAGCACAAATGAAAAATGCACTTGGAATATCTGGCGTTCAAAGCCGCGTTTGCAGTTGGCGTACGCATAAAAATAAAGTTAAAGGAACTCAAATTGATTTGCTTATTGAGAGGGCTGATCAAACGATAAATCTTTGTGAAATGAAATTTTCCAAGACGGAATACGAAATAACAAAGACTGACTCCGAAAATTTTGAAAAAAAGATAGAGGCTTTTATCACGGAGACGAATACGAAAAAATCGGTCATGTTCACGATGGTGACTTCGTTTGGTTTAAAGCATAATAAGTATAGCGGTTTTGTTCAGAAAGAACTTACGTTGGATGACTTGTTTTAAATTGTTGGAGGTTCGCTTGCGGCGTTTATTAATTGGGTTTATTGCCCTGATTATTTTGATTGTGTTGTTGTGTGTGGCCACACTTTGTTTTGGCGCGGTGAACATTCCGTTTGCGGATGTGGTGCAGGCGCTGTTTAGCCCGGGTGCGGATGTTTCGTCGAACATCTTGTGGAACTTGAGAATTCCGCGGATGATTGCTGCGGTTTTGGCGGGGGCGTCGCTTGCGGTGTCGGGCTTGTCGCTGCAGACAGTGTTTCGGAATCCGCTTGCGGGGCCGTTTGTACTTGGTATTAGCAGTGGCGCAAGTCTTGGCGTGGCACTTGCGCTTTTGGCGGGTATTGGCTTTGGAAGCGTGGGCGTGCTGGGCTCGGCTGCGCTCGGGGCTTTGCTCGTGACACTTGTCGTGATGTTTGCGGCGACTCGTTTTGCGCAGACGGGCGTGCTTTTGATTGTCGGACTTTTGACGGGGTACTTTATCGATTCGATTGTGAGCGTGTTGATTGCCGGGAATTCTTCGGAGTCGCTGCGCGTTTATGTGGCGTGGGGCATGGGGAGTTTTGGCCGAGTGACGCTGGGTGACGTTTGGATTTTTGTGAGTGCCGTAATTGTGGGCTTGGTAATGATTGGCATTTCGCTGCGGTACTTGAATGCGGCACTTTTGGGCGATGATTTTGCACATGGGCTTGGGCTGAACGTGAAGCGTTCCAAGATTTGCGTGTTGCTCGGGGCGAGCCTTTTGGCGGGGGCAACGACGGCGTTTTGCGGGCCGGTGGCGTTCATCGGGATTGCTGTGCCTCATTTGGCTTATCTGCTTTTCAAGACAACGAACCATCGCGTGCTTTTGCCTGGGGCTGCTTTGTGCGGAATGGCGCTTGCGCTTTTGGGTGGGCTTTTCCCGGCTTCGGTGCCGCTGAATGCTGTGCTTTCGTTGGTGGGTGTTCCCGTGATTATGTGGGTGCTTGTGCGCGGTTCCGGCGCGCGTTTTTAGGGGGCGGATATGAGTGAAGAAAATTTGCAGACTGCCTTACTGGAGTGCAAAAATTTGCTTGTAGGGTACAATTCCGCACTTGAAACGATGAAAATCCCGTTTGATTTTTCCCTCGCATCG